>VFQT010000518.1_pt1 | contig 55237 bp, 50 predicted proteins | sample 3512381 | NCBI WGS metagenome assembly VFQT01 (sample SAMN10412376, study PRJNA504923) | tailings metagenome | isolation source: Relicate 2 Philex TSF3 active mining site | place: Philippines: Tuba, Benguet | collected 2017-08-29
AGGATGTCGCCCGAGGGATCTTGTATTCGTTGCTCACTCACAGGAAATCACAAATTCAGTCTTACGGCCTGGCTTGGTATTAACCCTCCAAGGGTTACCCCACCCTTGGAGGGTAGGTGTCGGGTTTTTTTCATTGCAGAAAATGGACGGGCCGTCTTACTGCCCTTTTGAAGTTCACCAACAGGCAACAAAAAAGCCCCGATCCAGGGCTTTGACTTTTGCGGAGGAGAAGGGATTCGAACCCTTGATACCCTTTCGGATATACACACTTTCCAGGCGTGCCAGTTCAACCACTCCTGCACTCCTCCTTTTTGGTTGAAGGTTGCAAAGATAATCAATTTTCACGAAATCACGAAGTCGGACCCCGGGGACCCTCGCATAAATCCTTAGAAACCGATCCTGACACCGGATGAAATGCTGAAGGTCTTCGGATAGGTGAGTACCGGCCCCTCCTCGTTCATATTGCCCAGCGGGAACCGGTATTGCGGCATCAGCATGATCCCCACCCTTTTGCCGGCCTTGATCTCCACACCGGCACCCAGCGTACCATTCAGGTACTGTTTACGGGTACCTTCTGACCGGACGGGACTAACTTTCTCTCTCGAACTCCCGGCAAAGGTGGTACTGGTTTGTTTGCTGGCGAGGATATTGACATCGGCACCCGCCGTGGCGAAGAGACGTACTTTCTCATTGCCGAAATTCACCCTGACGGATAGCGGAATGCTCACATACCGCATCTTAATGTCGGATGAAACGATGCGCAGACTGTCTCCCACTGACGGGGCAGTGCCGGCCCTGGGTTCCAGATAATATGATCCTGAGGAACAGTCCATCCGATAGCGAACTTTTCCGTCCCGATCCCGAACGGCCTTTATTTGCTTGGGACTTACGCTGATATCATTCCTCAATTCAGAAACACCCGACTGCACCGAGATCCTCGGCGTAATGGCAAATCCTGCGATCAGCCCCGGTGACAGGGTGGTTTTGGTGTCCTCGGTCTCCCGGAACTCAATGTGCTCCCGTCCGATCCTTGGTCCGAAAGATCGGTTTTCCTCCACTTCCAGTTTCGTCATGTTCAGGGACATCATGGGGGTCAGATAGATCCTGGATCTCCAGTCATTCCTTTTCAGCGGGGCAGATGATTTCTGTGCATCGACAGGCAGAGATCCCAACGGAGTCTGAATTGTCGGAGCGGCAGCAGGCATCCTGAAGGTATTGACGGCCTCCATGTTCGAGGTCTTATTCCTGCGATCGATCACGACCTCCGCCTGTGTTGCAGCAACATTGGCTGTGACGGCATTGGGAACCAGGGTGTTCTCAACCGCCGGGGAAGTTCTACTGATGCCGGAGGGTGCAGCCGGCCTCCGGAAGAATCCACCGGAGACGCCCTGGGGCGATGACGGCATGTTCCCTGCAGGGTCGGGCGTCTTTCTGACCCCGGCAACGGATCTGTTTTTTCCGGGCCGCATATCCGGGATCACCGGGAGATCGGCATCCACCCGCACTACTTCATCCTTCACTGCCGCTCCTTTTTCTGATCCCGAGATTTTATCTGAGATCTCCGTAATAAGAGCCGTTGACTCAGTCTTTTCTGTTTCTGTGGATGCCTGGTTTGTGTTCTCTGTTCCTGGATTCGAAGCCTGTGGTTGAGGGGCGGTGTTGTCTGTTTCAGGCTGAATGGGCAGGACAGCTGTTGCTTCCCCGGTCTTCAGCGGCGGTGGGATCTCTGTACTTTCTGTTGTGTTTACGGGTGCTTCGGGTTCGACGGCATTCTTTTCCCTGACGGTCATGAAATAAACGGCTGTGCCGACAATGGCCACCATGGCTGCGCCGATCAATCCCTTGAGTATGATGGTGGATGACCCTCCGCTGATAGCCGGTGACTGGGTGGGAGTCGTGGCGGCAGGCGCCGACGGCGGTGTGGATGGGAGTCCCTTGGATATGGCGGCCCAGACATCGGGGGACGGCATGTCCTCCTTGTCCTCCAGGCCCGACCGGAAGAGGTCATCTATATCATTATGTTGATCTTCCGTCATATGCTTTTCGTTTTGGACAGGGCATGGCCTTGTCTTTTCAGTACCTCCTTCTGCAGGATGGCGCGGGCATCCGAGAGGTTGGATTTCGAGGTTCCTTCGCTGATGCCTAGTGTTTCTGCGATCTCCCGGTGTTTCATCCCTTCAAACACGTACAGGTTGAACACCATTCGATAGGCGGGCGGGAGTTGCTGGATCATTTGCATCAATTCTTTCTGCCCAAGCCGTGAATGGGCATCATTCTCTTCCGCGCCTCCGTGGATATTGTCCTCCATGCTAACAACAGGAGCCATCCTGGCCTTGCTGCCCAGGCGCTGTAACGCACAGTTCACCATGATCCTCCGCATCCAGCCTTCGAAAGAGCCTTCGTGCTTGAACTGGTCCAGATGGGTGAAGATCTTGATGAATCCTTCCTGCAGGATCTCCTCGGCTTCTACCCGCGTGGCGGCATAACGCTGGCACACGACGAATAGCTTGGGCGCGAACCGTTCATACAATCGGTTCTGCGCCTGCCTCTCGCCGGCCACGCATGACCGAATGAGCAGTTCCAGGTTGTCCAATAAGGAAGTACTTCTTTCCTCCATAGATAGCTGCATGGATAAAATGGTTGGGCAGAATTTGGAATTTCTTTAACACCCCACAACAAATCCCATGCTTGACACAAAGTTCGTGTATGGGAAATTGTTAAAAGCAGGTTAACCCTAAAAAAGTCCACCAGACAAACCCAACCCTTTTCGATCACCGTGAGTCAATCATGTCAGAAAGCGCGCAGAAGACATTTTACCACACATCGAAACAATCTAAACTTAACGATCATGAACAACAATCTGAAAGCCCTGCTGACCGGCACCTTCGCGGTAGCCGCTGCAGCCATCACTTTTGTCGCCTGCCAGAAAGGAGATGTGCGCAATAACGAGACCACAGCCCTCAAGGTATATCTGACCGACCATCCGGCCGACTACGATCAGGTGCTGATGAACATCACCACCGTTGAGGCCAAGATCGACACCGGTAAGGCCACTTGCAAGGATGATCGTCATGGCAGTCGCCCTGAAGCCTTTGATCATCACGGGGATGATCACCGCAGTCGCAAGGATGCCTTCGGATTTTGGCAGACACTCGGCTTCAAAGCCGGCAGTTATGACCTGCTGACCCTGCGCAACGGCGTGGATACCCTGATCGCCACGGGTACCGTCACCGGAACCATCCGTAAGATCAGGATTGGTGTGAGCAGTGTGACGGTCGTGAAATCAGGGGTGAGCTATCCGGTCATCATAGATCCGGAAATGCAGAACTACATTTATGTTCATGTGCACAGTAAGGAACTGGACAAGCGTGCGGACAGCAGTAAGGTGTGGGTTGATTTTGACGTAAGCCGTTCCATCATCGAGCAGAATGGCAAATTCTACCTGCGTCCTGTCCTCAAGCCCTTCAATGACCGGAACTTCGGTGGCCTGGAAGGATCTGTCACCCCGACGGATGCCGGCGTGGTCGTCACCGCCTACGGCAGCACGGATACTGCTACGGCCATCCCCGACAAGCGCGGTCACTACTGCATCCGCGGCCTGGACGGCGGCAACTATAAACTGGTATTCGATGCCAATAACGGCTACATTGATACAACCATCAACAACGTTGTGGTTTCTACCGGTCGCAAGACACGCGTCGCCGATGTGGTCCTGAAGAAATAACATACAAAACGCGCCTCCGCTGATGTATTACATCACCGGGGGCGCCTTTGCAATGCTTATTTTTGCCGGAAAAAGCAATCGCCTCACTCGCGCCCATATTGTCCAATCCGATAGAGTATCTCAAGGGCGTAGGTCCGTTGCGGGCCGACCTCCTCAAGAAGGAACTCGGCATCTTCACCTTCGGGCAGTTGCTGGATCATTTTCCCTACCGATATGTTGACAAGACAAGGATCCGGACGATCGCGGAGATCAACCCCGCCACGGATACGATCCTGTTGCAGGGGGTGATCACAGAGGTTGATACATCCGGGGAAAAACGTGGGCGGCGTCTCACGGCACAGTTCCGGGATCGCACGGGTACGCTGGAACTCACCTGGTTCCAGGGGATCGGGTGGATGCAGAAATTTCTGGTGCCGGGTCAGGTGTACACGGTGTACGGAAAGCCGGCCTTCTTCCTCGGTCGTCCGCAGATCACGCATCCGGAGATCGAGGCGGTCCAGCCTGAAGGGCAGGATGGGCGGAATTTCATGGAACCCGTCTATCCCTCCACTGAAAAATTAAAGGTCCGCGGACTGACGGGCCGGCAGATCGGCAAGCTGACCTTCAACCTCTTCCAGCTCATTTCAGAACGCGACATTCCGGAGAATCTTCCCCAGAATCTGTTGCGTCTGATGGGGTTACCATCCCGCTGGGAGGCCTACCGCGACATCCATTTTCCTGGATCGCAGACTGCCTGCGACCGGGCGATGGAGCGGTTGAAATTCGAAGAGTTCTTCATCGCTCAACTCCGGATGGGCATGCTCCGTGCCAACCGGCATCGATATTCCCAGGGAGTGCCCCTGGTAAAGGTTGGCCCCTGGTTCAATGAATTCTATGAACGGCATCTGCCTTTCCAGTTGACGGGGGCGCAGAAACGGGTCATGAAGGAGATCCGGCGGGATACCGCAGCGGGCCGGCAGATGAATCGTTTGTTGCAGGGGGATGTGGGCAGTGGCAAGACGATCGTCGCACTGCTGACCATGTTGCTGGCGGCGGACAATGGTTACCAAAGTTGTCTGATGGCGCCTACGGAGATCCTGTCGCAACAGCATTATGAGGGATTGTCGAAGCTACTGAAGGAGATGCCGGTGCGGGTGGAACTGCTCACAGGATCTACTAAGTCCGCAGAGCGAAAGCGCATTCTTGCCGCCACGCTCGAGGGTAGTGTGCACATCCTGATCGGTACCCATGCGCTGATCGAACAGAAAGTGCAGTTCGCGCGACTGGGCATGGCGATCGTGGATGAGCAACATCGCTTCGGGGTTGCTCAGCGGGCAAAACTTTGGGAGAAGGCGGCGACGCCTCCGCATGTACTGGTCATGACGGCAACACCGATCCCCCGCACCCTGGCGATGACGGCCTATGGGGATCTGGATATCAGCGTGATGGACGAACTGCCACCGGGTCGTCAGCCCATCAAGACGGTGCACCGGCTGGAAGACCGGCGTCCGCAGGTGATGGATTTCATACGCGATGAGATCACCCGGGGGCGTCAGATCTATATCATCTTTCCGCTGATCGAGGAGAGCGATAAGATGGATTATGAAAACCTCATGCGGGGGTACGAGAACGTGAAGGCCTGGTTCCCGGAACCCAGGTACAGGATCAGCATGGTGCACGGCCGCATGAAGGCCGACCAGAAGGAAGCCAACATGCAGCGTTTTGTCCGCAACGAAACGCAGATCATGGTGGCAACCACGGTCATCGAGGTTGGGGTGAACGTACCCAACGCCTCCGTGATGGTGATCGAGAGCGCGGAGAAGTTCGGGCTCAGCCAGCTGCACCAGTTGCGGGGCCGGGTGGGTAGAGGCAGTGAGCAGAGTTACTGCATCCTGCTGACCGGCAATAAAGTGTCCAAGGAAGCAAAGGAACGCTTACATGTTTTTTGCGCCACCAATGATGGATTTAAAATTGCGGAAAAAGACCTCGAACTTCGGGGGCCGGGCGATATTGAAGGTACCCGTCAAAGCGGAGCATTGAATTTCAAGCTTGCGAACATCATATCGGACCGCGCGTTATTGGAACGGGCCCGTGAACACACCACTTTGATCCTGGAGCAGGATCCCGAACTAACCTCAACTGAACACACCGGACTTCGAACTTTCCTACAGCAAGTGCGGGGAAGAAATGAGTGGAGTCGCATCTCCTGAGTGTTTTTAACAAACCGTATGGGTTTCCTCGTGTTAAATTAGGTGATCAAAATAATCGGCCTTGAAAAAAATATTTGTCAAAATACTAATACTCAAAACATTGCTCATCATTACGATGAGCAATGTCATTGGCCAGTCTCCCGATCTGTTCTATGCCCTGGAGTTTGAAGAGAACAAGGGGCAGTGGGGGGATTCCTTTCAGTATCGTGTAGCGTTGGGCTATGGGGCATATTTTTTACATTCCGATGGATTCACCGTACTCAGGCATGATACGTCTGATTACGCACGAATTTTAAAGACATTGCACAAATTCGGCGCGAGCGATGATCTCGCCACAGAATCAAACAGCCTGCCGAAGGGAAATGCGTTGACCTTGAGGTCACATGCATATCGTGTAAGATTTCTCGGTGCCAACAGGAGCGCTTCAGCAGTTCCGGAAAACCCCATTCAGGAAAACATCAATTATTTCCTGGGAGATGATCCCTCCAGGTGGAAATCAGGGCTCTCATCGTATGCCCGGGTTACGTATCATGACGTCTATCCGAACATTGATGTTACCTACAAGTCAGAAGCCGGCTACCTCAAATATGATATCATCGTCAATCCGGGCGCGGACCTCACGCAGATCCGGCTTGCCTATGATGGGGCGGATAAGCTGATGATCGAAAAAGGCCGGTTGATCATCAAGACATCCACTGGACAAAACCGGGAGCTGGATCCTTACACATACCAGATCGTGGGAGGAATGAAGCGTCAGGTGTCTTGTAAATATGTCGTCCGGGGAAGTGAGGTGGGGTTCGAATTGAAGGGATATGATCCAACGCAACCGCTGGTCATTGACCCGACGCTGGTATTCGGTTCTTATACCGGAAGCCGTGCAAGTAATTGGGGATATACAGCCACACCGGGTCCGGACAGGAGTTTTTTTGCCGGCGGAATTGTCTTTGGTACAGGATATCCGGTAAGCACCGGAGCCATTCAGTCTGCCTTTGGCAGAGGTAACGTGGATATTGGTATCACTCGTTTCTCACCAAACGGCAATGCACGTATGTATTCCACATACATTGGGGGAAATGGAGATGACATTCCGCATAGCCTCATATCGGACGGCAGTGGAAATCTTGTAATATTGGGACGTTCCAACTCCAGTAACTATCCCAGAAGAGGATATTCTTCTACCAATGCCCGGGGAACCGATATCGTAGTTACAAAACTCAATCCTACCGGGACTGCATTGATAGGTTCTGCGATCATTGGAGGGTCTGCCTCAGATGGTGCCAATATTGATGATCCGATCTCGGCGACTACTTGCAGATCTCTCCTGTATAATTACGGGGATAACTCCCGCAGTGAGGTCATTCTTGATGATGCGGGTAATATCTATATTGCAGCCAACACCCAATCTTCTGATTTTCCGCTGGTCAATGCATTCCAGAATGCCATAGGCGGTGCCCAGGATGCGGTCGTCTGTAAACTTGACCCCAACCTGAGCAGTCTGCTCCTGAGCAGTTACCTTGGCGGATCTGCAGATGATGGAGGATTCTGTATCAAGGTTCATCCCACTACGGAAGAGATCTATGTAGCGGGCCCCACACTCAGCAAGGATTTTCCGGGTGCCAAGGCAGGAACCATTGGTGCAGTCCCCGGACAGAATATTGATGGATACATCGCGATCATCCCAAATGGCGGAGGGTCGATCATTCGCTCAACCTATCTTGCCACCAACGACATTGACATCATCTATGGATTGCAATTTGATAAAAATGGATTCCCCTACGTGATGGGGATCAGTCTGGGGTCCTGGCCTGTACTGAATGCAGCTTATTCTAATCCGGGTGCAAAGCAGTTCATCTCAAAATTAAAGCCGGATCTATCCGACTATGAATATTCGACGGTCTATGGTACCAATAGTCCACTGCCCAATATTTCTCCGGTCGCTTTTCTGGTCGATCGTTGTGAAAATGTGTATGTGTCCGGATGGGGTGGAAAATTGAATCCATGTGATGCCACATCCGGCTGCTACGACCAGCGTACTTCAGGGCCTCTGGGTATGCCGATCACTCCCGATGCCATCAAACGCACAACCGATAATCGTGATTTTTATTTCATTGTAATTCAACGCAATGCAAGCAGCCTGTTGTTTGGGTCCTATGCCGGCCAGTCTGGTGGAGAAGGAGATCACGTAGATGGTGGTACCAGTCGCTTCGATGATCGGGGCGCCATTTATCAGGCAGTTTGTGCCAACTGCGGAGGAAGCAATATGTGTCCGTCACAACCTGTTACCATTCCTTTCCCCATCACCCCGGGGGTGGTCGGTCCCAGAAATGGTGCACTGGGCTCCAGGACGTCCGGTGAATGTAACCTTGGCGCCATCAAGATCGATTTTGATTTTGACGGTAATGAGGCGGGCCTGGGTGCCACCATCGATGGGGTTAAAAATAAAAAAACAGGGTGCTTCCCACTCTTGGTCAACTTTGAAGACACCATTGCGAGGGGACAAAAGTACAGGTGGCTATTTAATGATGGCACTCCTGAAACTGAGACAACCATTCCATTCATTTCGCACACTTTTCAGAATCCAGGGACTTTTCGGGTACGACTCATTTCTATCGACGAAAGAGAATGTATTCCGACAGACACTTCCTATCAAGACATCATTGTAGGGACGGACAAGGCAGAGGTAGATTTCAGTTCTTTCAAGTTGCCACCGTGTGCGAACTTTTCGATGCAATTTGACAATCTTTCTGTTGCTCCGGCCAGGGTTCCCTTTTCCTCCAATAGTTTTATTTGGGATTTTGGCGATGGCAGTCCCAAACGCACAACAGGACCGGGTCCTGTAGTACACACATTTCCGGCTCAGGGGGTTTACAACGTAAAGCTTACCATCGAGGATCCGGCTTATTGCAATGCGCCACAGACCGTCACGAAGACTGTCCGGATCGCAACGGATGTAACCGCCAATTTCTCCATGACGCCCGACCCGGCATGCACACCGCTGACCTATCAGTTCAGGAACCTCTCCTTCAACGGTCAAACATTTACCTGGGATTTTGGTGATGGAACCAATTTCACAGGCTTTGCACCTCCATTGAAAACCTATGCAACGACGGGTACTTATCAGGTGAAATTGACCGTTACGGATCCTAATACCTGCAATGTGACGGATGATACAACCATGACACTGGTGGTATTGCCAGGGACACCTCCTCAGGCAGCCTTTACCTATACGCCCAACCCCTCATTAGAGAATACACCGACCCAGTTCATCAATGGCTCGGCCAATGCGATCAGGTACCGGTGGGATTTTGGTGATGGGAATCAGTCCACACAATCCAACCCCCAGCATCAGTATGTCGCTTCTGCCATAAACGACGTATGTTTGGTTGCCTACAACTCACAGGGATGTGCTGATACGGTGTGTCAAAAAGTGGAATCCATTATCGTCATCTACTATGATGTCCCCAATGCCTTTACTCCGAATGGTGACGGTAAAAATGACAAAGTAGGTGTTCGGGGTTTCGGCATTGTGAAGATGAATTTCAGGATCTATAACAGATGGGGACAACTGGTATTTCAGTCCACCGATCCTTCACAGGGCTGGGATGGTTACTATCAGGGAAGGTTGCAGCCCATGGATGTTTATGGGTATACGCTGGAAGTGGAAATGTATACAGGGGAGAAGTTCACGAAAAAGGGAGATATCACTTTGTTGCGATGATAAGATCATGGACCCTTTATTCACTATGACCATGAAAAATGGAGTCTATATATCCGGACTGTGCAGGAATTTCCTGAGAGATGGGGCTTCTTTCAAGCGACTGCTCATATTTATATTTATGCTCCCTGCTTTGAATGCGCGGAGTCAGAACCTGCATTTCTCCCAATTCATCAATGCACCGCTGCTGACCAATGCGGCGAATGCGGGGTTCATACCGGAAGCAGACTATCGCATCGGCGCGAACTATCGAAGCCAGTGGGCGAACCTATCCACACCAAAACGTACCATGTACGTCTGGGCTAATGCGCAGGTCTTTCGCGACCGCTTTGAAACCGGCTGGGTAGGCCTTGGCGGACAGATCCTGCGAGACGTAGCCGGCAGCGGGAACCTTCAGTCCACAAAGCTCTACGGATCCGCCGCCTATCATCAGATGCTGGGGGCAACCGGTCTGCTCTCGGCCGGTATTGGTATCGGATTCGTGAACAAACGCATCGATATCAATAATTTCAGGTTCGATGACCAGTGGAATGGGAAGTTCTTCGACTACAGCCTCCTGACCAGTGAAACCTTCCTGAACAGCAGCATCGGATACCTCGACATCGAAGCTGGGCTGAACTATGCCTGGTTCCCGACAGATAATATTTATCTGCACGGGGGCGTGTCCGCCAAACAACTGAACCGTCCGAAGGAAACATTTTTCCAGCCTGCCCCGGGCTACAATTATTACATGGATCGACGGTATACTGCGTTTCTTGATGGTGTCATCAAACTGAACGATCGCTGGATCCTGACCCCGGGAGGTTACTACTCCCGTCAGTCAAGGGCACAGGAGATCGTGGGTGGTATGCACGCGAACTACAACCTTAGTGGCGACGGCGAACACCAGTTGATCGGGGGGGTGTATTACCGCCACGGAGACGCCGCCATCCCGATGGTCGGATATCAGTGGAAGAACATGCGGTTCATGTTCAGCTACGATGCCACCACTTCGCCATTGGGATCCTATATCAATATGCTGGGCGCTACGGAAATGTCTCTCCTCCATAATGGATTTTACATAGAGAACGCTGCACAATTGAGGCAGTCCATGTGCCCGAAGTTCTGAATCGATCTGCGACCTAACACCTGATGATATGCGTTACGGACTTTTTATCTTCACCTTGTTCATGATCACCATGTGCGGGGAACTATCAGCCCAGTCTCAGGAAAAGACCGGGGGCTTTGAGCGGGATCGCCTTTTCACCGGAGGAAACTTCGGCGTTCGTTTTGGAGACAACACCTTCATCAACCTCTCCCCACAGGTAGGCTATCAGTTCACCGAGCGATTTCAGGCCGGCGCCGGGATCAACTTCATTATGTCGTCCCTAACCTTCAGGGGCACGGGCGGAGACCGCGTGTACCGGACAACCTACGGTTACGGGGGCTTGAATGTCTTTGCCCGGGTGTTTCCGATCTCCACCCTCTTTGCTTCCGTGCAACCCGAGTACAATTACAGTTGGGGCAGGATGAAATACTTCAACGGTCAGCCTGCAGAGACGTCTCCCGGCGCTTTCGTGCCCGTTCTCCTGGTAGGTGGCGGCACATCCATCCCGGCCGGAAGGGGACGTCTGATCGCACAGTTGCTGTATGATGTGGCGGGGAATGAACGCTCTCCTTACGGAAGAGCACCATTTGTCACTTTCGGTTTCAATTTCTAAGCCGATCAAGTTCCGATAATAATGCTTCGGGAGAAGCACAGACACAGATTCGATCCGTGACCCGATCGTAAAGAAACTCCTCCTGTTCCATGTGCTTAAGGTGTGCGATCAGGTGGTCGTAAAATCCATTTGTATTCAGGATGAAGATCATTTTGTCATGGATGCTTAACTGATTCCAGGTCAGCATCTCAAAGAATTCATCCAGCGTACCGAAGCCGCCGGGCAAGATGATCGCCGCATCACATCGCTCATAGATGGTTCGCTTCCGTTCGTGCATATCGCGCGTGACAATGAGTTCCGAAAGTCCCTGATGCTGATGTTCCCGGTCTCGCAGGATGGCAGGAATGACCCCGGTTACCCTTCCACCTGCGGCGAGATGCCCGTCTGCCAACGCGCCCATCAACCCCTTGCCTCCTCCGCCATACACCAGATCAATCCCGGCCGCTGCAAGTCCCTCACCAAGACTCCTGGCATTGACCAAGTGAACAGGAGCACTTCCGGTCTTGGAAGCACAGAATACAGCGACGGTCCGGATGTCTGTTTGTGCCACGGGATGTTGTTTATGTTGCATCAAATATAGTGCGGCCAGCCTGATCGAATACATAATTTGAATGTGGATGACCGGGCTTTGACCCCATCAAATGGCGTATCTTCCCGAAAATTTAGGTTCGCCATGTCATCCAGCTTGTTGTTCATATTTGTCCTGGGTTATTTCCTCATATTGTTGGGCGTCGCCTGGGTGACTTCCCGTAATTCCACCAATGATTCCTTCTTCATCGGCAACCGCAGCTCCAATTGGGTGCTGGTGGCTTTCGGAATGATCGGCACTTCATTGTCCGGCGTCACCTTCGTGTCGGTCCCGGGAACAGTAGGCGACTTCGGCATGTCCGGTCACAAAGCGTTCACCTACTACCAGGTAGTCATCGGATATGTCTTCGGATATGCGGCCATCGCCTATGTGCTCATCCCGCTGTTCTACCGGATGAACCTCACGTCGATCTACCACTATCTCGAACAGCGACTGGGTCGATACGCCTACAAGACGGGCGCCCTGTTCTTCATCATATCGCGTACGGTCGGGGCCACCGCGCGCTTGTATCTCGTCATCAACGTCCTGCAGATCTTCATCCTGAATGAGATGGGCGTGCCCTTCATCGTTACGGCCTTCGTTATCCTGTTGATGATCCTGCTCTATACATTTGAAGGAGGCGTGAAGACCATCGTGTACACAGATACCCTGCAGACGAGTTTCATGCTGCTGGGGCTGGTGGTATGCATCGGGTACATCCTGACGCAGATGGACCTGTCATTTGGCGGGGCGCTGCAGGCATTGAGCGACCGGGGTTATACCCGGATCTTCGAATTCGATCCGCAACAGAAATCCTTTTTCCTCAAGCAGGTCATCGGCGGTGCGGTGATCGCGCTCACCATGACGGGCCTCGACCAGGAGATGATGCAGAAAAACATCAGTGTGCGGACGATGCGTGATTCGCAGAAGAACATCCTGACCTTCACGACCGTCATGGTCATCGTGAATTTCCTGTTCCTGTTGCTGGGCGGACTGCTCTATCTCTACATGCTGGACAAGGGAGCCGTGTACGACGGGAAGCAACTCATGATGGCAGGCCGGAATGTCATCGGTGATGATCTTTTTCCCTACATGGCCATGAATCTTTTCCCGCAGTGGGTGGGCATCGTATTCATCATCGCCCTGATCTCGGCCCTCTTCCCCAGTGCCGACGGAGCGTTGACGGCCCTGACCTCTTCCTTCTGCATCGATATCCTCGGGATCCGTCGGCGCGAAGGCATGACCGAAAAGGAGCAGAAACGCACCCGCATGACGGTGCACCTGGCATTCACGCTGGTCTTCATGCTTTGCATCCTCGTGTTCAAGTGGATCGATAACAAGTCGATCATCAATGTCATCCTGGAGTTGGCCGGGTACACCTATGGTCCCTTGCTCGGATTGTTCTTTTTCGGCATCCTGACTCGCAGAACACTTCGGGATGACCTGTCGGTTCCGCTGGTGAGCCTGGCATCCCCGTTGATTTGTTATTTCCTCAGCCGATCCGCACCCACATTGCTCGGCGGGTATCAGATCGGACTGGAATTGCTGCTGATCAATGGTCTGATCACTTTCTCGGGGCTCTGGATGCTGTCCAAACCCGCCAGGTGATGTTGTGCCGGCGCGTCCGGTCCCATATCTGAAAACCTATGCACACAGATCTTGTCCTTCCACAGGCGCAGGCTTACGCAGAAGCCCATACCTCACCGCAGGATGCACTGCTGGCGGAACTCGAAGCCCATACGCTGGCGCATCATCCACATGCGCATATGGTCAGCGGCCACCTGCAGGGGAGATTCCTGGCCATGGTCAGTCGTATGGTGCAGCCCCGCCGTGTGCTGGAGGTCGGGACCTTCACGGGTTACAGCGCCCTCTGCCTGGTCGAAGGGCTGACGAATGACGGGCTGCTGCATACGATCGACTGCCGGCCGGAGGATGTACAACTTGCCCGATCCTTTTTTGACAGAAGCCCGATGGCCGACCGGATCATAGCCCACACCGGGGATGCGCTGGAGATTATTCCCTCCCTGCAGGAAAGCTGGGACCTGGTGTTCCTGGATGCGGACAAGGTCAATTACATCCACTATCATGAGATGATCATCCCATTGATGCGTCCGGGGGGATGGATGATCGCGGACAATGTCCTGTTTCACGGCCAGGTGCTGGAGGAACCGGTCAAAGGGAAGAATGCTAAGGCCATCGATGCCTACAACCGGCATGTCCGGGATGATGCCCGCGTCGAACAAGTTATGTTAACGATCCGCGACGGTCTCATGTTGATCCGGAAAAAATCCGAACTTGCATAGATGAATCGGTTATTGCGCGCATCCGTATGTTTGCTCTTCATGGCCGTTGTGCATCAGGAGTCCCGGGCACAGGAGCCGTTGAATCCCATGATCGAGGCGTATATCGACATGTACCGGCCGCTGGCCATCGAAGAAATGAAGCGTACCGGAGTTCCGGCGGCGATCAAGATCGCACAGGGCATCCTGGAGACGGATGCGGGAAAAAGCCTGTTGGTCCGCAATTCCAACAATCATTTCGGGATCAAGTGCAAGAGCACATGGACGGGGGAGAAGGTATATCACGATGATGACGAAAGGGGCGAATGTTTTCGCAAGTATGCATCTCCGGAAGACTCATACCGGGATCATTCTGATTTTCTGAAACTTCAGCCTCGGTATGCACCCTTGTTTCAGATCGATCCCATGGATTACAGATCATGGGCCCATGGTTTGAAGTCGGCCGGATATGCCACCAATCCCAAATATCCGGAGATCCTGATCCGATTGATCGAGACCTACCGGCTGGATGATCTCACTTATTTCGCCTTGAACGGTCGGGAGCGCGGCATCGGTCAGGACATGGCTGCCGGAAGTTTGACCGCACCACAGCCGGTGAAAGCAGCGCCGTCCAACACATCGGTTGCGGCTGCAGCGGAACCTGAACGTAAGGTCACGAAGATTGTCGATGCGCCGGCTTTCACTTATCCGGAAGGGGTTTTCCGTTCCGGTGGCACGAAGGCCGTGTTTGCCCGGAAAGGCACGTCGCTGCTGGCCTTGGCGGAGATGCACCGGGTGCGGTTGTCAAAATTGTTGTCCTTTAATGACCTTTCGATGCGTGAGGAATTCCTGCAGGAAGACCGGGTCATCTATCTGCAACGCCCAAGGAACCGTACCGATGTAAACGAGCAAAAAAAGGAGAGATGGGAACCATTCAGATCCATGACAAGCATTTCAAGCCTTATATCACGGCGTCGGAGTTAGACGAGGCCATTGCACGCATCGCTGCCGCCATCGAGCGGGATTATGCCGGAAAGACGCCGCTATTTCTGTCGATCCTGAACGGATCCTTCATGTTCTCCTCGGAGCTTTTCAAGAAGTTGAATATGCCTGCGGAGATCTGTTTCATCAAGCTGGCATCTTACAAGGGAACGAAATCAACCGGTCATGTCATCACTTCCATCGGTCTCGACGATGATGTGTATGACAGGGATGTCATCATCCTGGAAGATATCATAGACACCGGCAAGACCCTGAGTCAGTTCCTGCCTCAACTCGAGCATCAGCAGCCCCGGAGTCTGAAGGTATGTGCGCTCCTGCACAAGCATGAAGCGACCGTCCACCCGGTGGACATAGCCTATCTGGGATTCACCATCCCCAATCGTTTTGTGGTGGGATTCGGACTCGATTACGACGGGCTGGGCCGTAACCTCCCGGAGATCATGCAGTTGGCGGATTGAGCGGGGGCTCGATCCTTTATCCGAACATTTCCTTCACCCGGTCAAAGAAACTTTTCTCGTTCTTTTCGGGATTGGGTTTGAAGCGTTCAGATTGCTGCATTTTTTCCAGCATGGCCTTTTCTTCGCTGCTGACTTCCTGCGGTGTCCATACATTGACGTGGATCAACTGATCTCCGCGTTCGTATGAATTGAGCACGGGAAATCCTTTGCCCTTCAATCGGAAGATCTTGCCGCTTTGGGTTCCGGCCGGGATCTTGATCTTCGCTTTACCGTCGATCGTAGGCACTTCCAGGTTTGCGCCAAATACGGCATCCGGGAAGGTGATGTGCAGATCATATACCACGTTGTGCCCGTCGCGCTGCAACTGGCTGTTGGCTTCTTCTTCGATGAGTACGATGAGGTCGCCGGGAGGGCCACCGCGTTCACCGGCATTGCCTTTTCCGCTCAGGCTCAGCTGCATGCCTTCCTGAACACCGGCGGGGATGTCCAGCGATACGGTTTCTTCAGCATAGGTCCTGCCTTCACCCTTGCAGCCGGTGCATTTGCTGGTGACCACACTGCCTTCGCCATTACAGGTCGGGCAAGTGGTGACGGTCTGCATCTGACCGAGGAAGGTATTGGTCACTTTCCGGACCTGGCCACTACCCTGACAGGTGGAGCAGTTTTGTACGGAGCCCTTGTCTTTGGCGCCGCTTCCGTGGCAGGTCTGGCAGGCCACGTATTTTTTTACTTTGATGGTCTTGGAGGCGCCCTTGGCGATCTCCTCAAAGTTGAGTTTCAGTTTGATGCGCAGGTTGCTGCCCCGGGTGCCGCGTCCGCGTCCACCGCGACTGGCCCTTCCGCCGCCACCGCCGCCGCCGAAGAAACTTCCGAACAGGTCGTCTCCGAAGATATCCCCGAACTGGCTGAAGATATCATCCATGTTCATGCCGCCGCCGCCCTGACCGCGGAATCCACCACCGCCACCCACGCCAGCATGTCCGAAACGGTCGTACTGTGCCCGCTTCTCCTGGTCACTCAGGACTTCGTAGGCTTCAGCCGCTTCCTTGAATTTTTCTTCCGCAGACTTGTCGCCGGGGTTGCGGTCAGGATGGTATTGCATGGCCACCTTCCGGTAGGCCTTTTTGATCTCATCGGCACTCGCCGATTTGGATACGCCCAATACCTCGTAATAGTCTCTTTTTGCCATGGGTGTCATTGTCTGGGGAGGTCAGGTCCCCCTGTTCATGCCTGCTGGCCGACAACCACTTTCGCAAAGCGAATGATCTTGTCGTTCAGATAATATCCTTTTTCCACCTGGTCGATCACCTTGCCGGCCTTTTCAGGGCCAGCCGGCACTTCGGTGATGGCTTCATGCAGGTCTGCATTGAACTCAGTCCCTACGCAATCCATCTCCTTCAGTCCCTTGGACAGCATCGTCCGGCGGAATTTATTGAAGACCAGCTGAACGCCTTCGCGGACGGCAGCGATGTCTTCACTTTTGGTCATCACTTTTTCTGCCCGGTCGCAATCATCGAGCACCTCCAGCAGGGAAACGATCACCTCCTTGCCGGCCGTTTGTATCAGTTCGATGCGCTCCTTGGCATTCCTTCTCCGGAAGTTATCGAATTCCGCATAGAGTCGCAGGTATTTGTCTTCCTTCTCCCGGACGGCTTCCCTGAGCTTTTCCAGTTCCGATTCCTCGCCCACTTTTTCCTCCACATTCAGGGTACCTGTCATATTTTCATCTGCATTGATCCCCAGGTCTTCGTGTTCGGAGGTGTTTTCCTGTTGCAAATCCTTGTCTTCCATATATTGATGAGATTGACGCGATACCCTGTTCAAATGTCTTGCCAAGACCTTCCGGCAAGTCAAATTGTCTGATTCTGACAAAAATAACTGACATTCCGTTCCCCTCGCTCCTTCTCATGCCATCCGGTCATTCCCTTACCTTTGCGGCATGTTGAAAGTGATCCTTCGTAAAAAGATCGGACATCGCGTGTTGAACGGGCATCCGTGGATATTCTCCAATGAGATCGATATGATGGACGACCAGCTGGAGGGCGGTGATATCGCCGATGTATTCACGTCTGAAGGGAAATTTGTCGGAAGGGGATATGTCAATCCCCGCTCCACCATCACGGTCAGGCTGCTGACCCGTCAGCGCGACGAAGTAATAGACGCAGCTTTTTTCCATCGCCGGATTCAAAAAGCATGGGACTACCGCCGCCGGTTGGGATATGTGGAGAACTGCAGATTGATCTTCGGAGAGGCGGATGATATGCCACAGTTGATCATTGATAAGTTCAACGACCATTTCGTCATCCAGACCCTGGCGCTGGGGATCGATCGGTGGAAGCCGGAGATCGTAGCGGCATTGCAGGATATTTTCCGGCCCAGGGGCATCTATGAGCGCAATGATGTACCTGTCAGGGAGCTGGAAGGACTGGCACAACAGAAGGGCTTTCTGACGACCCCCTTTGATCCGAAGATCCGGATCACGGAGAATGGGCTGCAGTTCAACGTGGATGTTGACAAGGGACAGAAGACGGGGTATTTCCTGGATCAGCAGGACAACCGCCGGGCGATCCGGCACATTGTCAGGGATGCGGATGTCCTGGGGGCCTTTTGCTACACTGGTACTTTTGAGATACATGCGGCGCATTACGGTGCGCGGTCGGTCCTGGGGCTGGACATCTCCGCTGCCGCTGTGCAGCAGGCGACGGAAAATGCGGCCATCAATGGCTTGCAGGACATCTGCACCTTCCGTGAGATCAATGCATTCGATGCACTAAAGCAATGGAGCCGAGAGGACAGGAGATGGGATGTGGTGATGCTGGATCCGCCATCCTTTGCGAAGACGCGCGATAATGTGGAAAAGGCGATCAGCGGATATAAAGAGATCAATCTCCGGGGGATGAAACTTGTGAAGCCGGGTGGATTCCTGGTCACCTCTTCCTGCACCAATCTTGTGCAGCCGGGGCTCTTCCTGGACATCATCGATATGGCCGCGAGAGATGCCCGCCGGCGCATTCGTCAGGTGGAATTCCGTGCGCAATCGGCCGACCATCCCATCATCCGTGGACTGGAGAATACGAATTACCTGAAATTCCTGATCGTTCAGGTGGAGTGATCAAGCCCGCAGATCGCGGGTCAGGGCTTCTCGACGTGAAATTTTCCGGATTCCATGATCCGGCCCTGCGCATCTGTCAGTTGATAGATGTAAATCCCCCGGTTGAGGTTATTGAGATCGATCCGGATGCTGGTATTCATGCGCGGTATATCGACCACTTTCTTTCCCAGAAAATTATAGATCCTGAGTTGTACCGATCCCTGGGGATTCCTGGCTTTGAGTTCGAAGAAGATCGCGGTGGTGGCGGGGTTCGGGTAGCACCGGATCTGCCGGGGAACCTGCCCGTTTGCTGCGGCGCGCACGGGATCTGCCTGTCCGAAGGAGGATCCTCCCAGGGACAACAGGATGAGTGCGATGACGAGTGAACGGTGCATATCGACAAATGTAGCCAATTTGTTGTGAACACACAAAGCCGGCCATGCATCCCGGTGTTGATATAAAAAAAGAGGCCGGTGCATGACCGGCCCCTCACAACCTAAATATGGAATAAGCCTCAGGCGATGGCCTGCAGGGTCTGCTGGATGGCTTCGAAGTTGGGCAGGTCACCTGCGCTTTCGAGTACTTCAGCATAGCGAACGATGCCTTCCTTATCGATCACGAAGGCAGAGCGGCGGGATACGCCCTTCATTTCAAATACGAAGGTGTCATAGATGGCGCCGTAGGCGTTGCTGACTTCCTTGTTGAAATCGGAGAGGAGGGAGAAATTGTATTGCTGGTCTTCCTTGAAACGGGCCAGGGTGAAGATGGAGTCAACGGAGATGCCGAGCACTCTGGCATTGAGCTGGCTGTAGCGATTCATATTATCGCGTACGGAGCAGAGTTCCGTGGTGCAGACGCCGGTGAAGGCCTGCGGAAAGAAAAGCAGGAGGACGGACTGTCCCTTGAGATCACTCAGGGTGACTTTGTTCTTTTCGCTGTCAAACAGCGTAAAATCCGGGGCGGCGGAGCCGATTTCGATCTTCATGGTATGCGTTTTCGGTGATTGTTCCGCAAGTTAACACCCGAATGGTCGTCTGGGTTGCGATAATGGTAAAATATTGTGCGGGGATCAGAATCCGCTGGGGCATCTGACGGCATCCCGGGCGGATCTGTCGTTATTCAGGAAGTTCGTGTAGGCGATGGACACTTCGAATCCACCTCTTCCGCGGGCGATGGAGGCCAGGCGTCCTACCGTCACATCGTAGCTGAATCCGATGCTCAGGGGCTTGAGGTCCAGCTTCAGGGTTGGGATGATGGCGTCGCCCCAACGAACCATGCTGCCCAGGGAGATGGTCTGTGCCACGTCATCCGCATTGAGCAGATGGGTGTACATGGCCCCGGAGAGTTGCTGCCGGTAGGGCGTTTGTATCATGGCGTCATGCTGGACGGTGATGTACGAGACGGGGCCGATGTTCAGTTTGAATCCCGCAGAGAACACCCATTTGGGCAGGTGTCTGATGTTTCGGTAGAAGGCATTGACGGGTTTTGTGAAGTGATGAAGCGCGCCCCCGACAAAGAACTGGTGTTGTTCATCTTCGCCCAGGGTCGAATAGAGGCTCATGCCGACGGCTGCGTCGAAGAAATTATATCCGGCGTTGAAGTTTTCGCCGGTGGGCAGGGAACCGTTGTAGTTGAACCCGTCAAACTGGCTATTGGTCGTGATCTTTGACCTGTCGAGCCTTCGGCTGACGATCCCGCCCATCATGCCGACGGACAGATAGGTATTTCGCCGGTAGCTCAGTGATTTATGGAAGTTCACGGCGGGCAGCAGTTGTGCCGTCTTAAGTGCAACGGTTCCTGCCTGGTCGTAAAGCATCTGCATGCCCATGGTAAGGTAGTCGTCGCCGTTGGCCAGTGCCTTTTTATATTCGGCATTCAGCGATCCCGTCTGGTAAGGAAACGAGATGCTGTTCCATTGGTTCCTGTACACACCCTGCACGCGGTAGTCTCCCGAAAACAGTCCGGCGAGGGCGGGGTTTCGGGTCAGCGGCGCTTCATGGAACTGGGAGAAGTGGAGATCCTGCGACCTGCCCTTTCCCGGCATCCATGCCAGGAAGAGAAATAAGGTAACGGATATGATGGGGTGTCGGGATCTCACGGATATCAGGATATGGGGATCATCGTATCAGCGCAATGTCTCCTTTAAGGGTGACGATCGATTGGTTTTCACAAACGACGTCTATCATATAGACAAATACGTCCGGCGGCAGTTCCCGGCCCTGGAATCGGCCATCCCAGGCCGAGGAGGGGTCGTTCGGTCTGAAGTTATCCCTTCGGTACACCATCTCTCCCCATCGGTTGAAGATCCGCAGGGATCGCACCGTCTGGATGCCTTTGCCTCTGGGGTAGTAGAGATCGTTGGAGCCATCTCCGTTGGGAGAGAAGGTGTTGGGCATGAAAAGGTTTTCTGCTCCGCAGAGGACCGTGATGGTGATGGCATCGGAGCTGCTGCATCCGCCCGCATTGGTGACGGTCAGTTTGTAACTGGTGGTCACCTTGGGCAGCGCGATCGGGTTCAAACAGTTGACACAACTGAGTCCGGAGGCCGGTGTCCAGAGGTATTGGTTGCCTGTCCCGCCAACCGTGGGGTTCAGCGGAACCGGAGTGCCGACGGGTACGGTCACCCCACTGCCGAGGGTCACGGAGGGGTATGGCAGTACGGTGATGGTTGCGGTCTGTGTTGAAGTGAAGCAGTTCTTCAGGTCTGAGCCCGTTACCGTGTAGGTGGTGGTGGTGGAAGGGGTGGCGATCGGATTGGGGATATTGGGATTGTTCAACCCGGAGGATGGACTCCATCTATATTGTGCGGTACCGCTGGCTTTGAGTTGGATGCTTTGGCCTACACAGATCGTATCCAGTGATTTGGTAGATACGGTGGACGGCTGTATCACGGTGATGTTGACCGAGTCCTCCCAACTGCAGCCTTGTGCAGAAGTGCCGGTCACGTAGTACTTCGTCGTCAGCGACGGGTTGGCCAAGGGTTGAGCACAGTTGGTGCAGGAGAGTCCGGTGGCCGGGCTTTTCCAGGCGTAAGTATTGGCACCTGTGGCGGTGAGCATCACGGGGCTGTTCAGGCAGATGGTCTGGTCCGGACCTGCATCGGTTGAGGGCAGCGGGTGGATCGTAATGTTCTTCGTTTCCGTTCCAATGCAGCCGTAACTATTTGTCAGGGTCAGCACGACCCTTTGGGGACCTGCTGCCCTAAAGGTTTGCGGTGGCGGGTTTGGATCAGTGGAAGTATTACCGTTCCCAAAATCCCAGAACCAGGTGACCGGAGATGGTGGGCCGGTAACGGGGAGTTCCCGGCCGGTGAATTGCAGGGAACCTTCCTGGCAGACGGCATTTCCGCCGGTAATGTCCGGGTCCGGTTTATTGGACACCACGATGAAGCTGGGTTTGGTCACCGGTTTTTCGCAGCCCTCTGCAGTGAACACCTTGAGTGTGACCGGGTAGGCGCCTGCTGAAGTGTAGGTATTGGTGGGATTTGGATCTGTGGAGGTCTTTCCATCGCCAAACTCCCAAAGATATCTGCTGATGGTGCCGTTGGATGTGCTGTTGTTGGTAAACGTGGCCGTGCCCTTTTCACAGAAGATGGCAGTGGTGCTGCTGAAATCCGGGGTGATGCCCACTACCTTAATGGGACGGCCTGTCGGGTAGGCGATGGTGCAACCGGCGTTGTTCTTGAGCGTAATACGCGGGATGTATGTACCGGGCTTCGAGAAAGTATAGGTTATGGAACGTGTCTTGGTGATCTGTGTGCTTTCTCCGGTATCCCAGATCACTTCGTCTACATCTGAGTCATTGGTTACCCTGAAATTGACCTGGAGGTTGTCGCAGCCAAGGTCATTTAGAAATTCCAGCCGACCAAGAGGCCCCCGTATCTGGATCTGTTTTGTTTTTTCGGCAGTGCATCCACCGGGGCTGGTGACGATCAGCTTTGCGTTGTAGGTCCCTGGATACAGATATACCTGTGTTGGCAACCTGAGGTCAGATACTGCACCATCGCCAAATTCCCATTTGATGGATTTCTCAAAGGTTCCCTTGTAGGTAAAAGTTGGAGACAGGGGCGGGCAATTGCTGAAATCCTGACTCAGATCAAAATCTGCGGTCGGACTTTCCACCTGGATATATTCAATTTTTTCATCTTCAGAAATACAGCCGGCAAAATCGCGCACTTTCAATTTGACGGTGTATTTACCTGGAGCGGTGAAAATATGAACCGGGCTTGGATTCGTACCCGTTTTACCATCCCCAAACTCCCAGGTGAATATTCCTCCTCCTGAAGATTTCGAACTGGTAAATTGTACAGGGGCACCCGGACATGTTTTCAATTCGGAAGCACTCAGGCTTACGGTCGGCTCTGTTATGGTTACATAGTTCAATAGTCTTCTCGTTTCAGTGCATCCATTCACGTCAGTTACGGTAAGGATCACCGTCCGTGATCCGGGCGAAGTATAGGTATGTGAAACGGATGTTTCTGCAGGTCCCGCCATGTAAGTGGTACCATCGCCAAAATCCCAGGCCCTGCTGACGATGTTATTTGAACCGCTGAATGTGGAATTGTCCGTGAAATTAACGACCAGCCCAACACATCCCTGACGCAGCGGTGCATCAAAGTCGGGGCTTGGTCCTCCTAATCCAAGTGGCGGACCTGCATAGGTTTTCTGACAGCCTGCTTTGTCGGTGATGCGTAATCTGGGATTGTAGACTCCAATGCCCGGGTAGGTATTGGACTCGCTTCTGTTTCCTATGATAAAGTTTCCATCTCCGAAATCCCATTCATATTGTCTGATATTATCAGGGTCACTGTCCACCGCCGTAAATACAAGGTTGGTAGCGGTACATGTAGTGGCGCCAAACGGATATGATGTGGTGTATTTTGCCGGCTCATCAAATGTGACCACGTTTAATGTTTGCTTGTTCACACATCCTGCTTCCGTGACGGTGAGGACAACGGGAAAAGTATCCAATCCGGGGAAAATATGAGATCCCGGGTGTCTGACATTCATGAGTTGAGTTCCATCCCCAAAATCCCAATCATATTGCTCTGCATCACTTGATGTGTTAACGAAGTTGATGCGTTTTCGATCAACACAATCTATTGTGTATATGAAGGTGGCCCTCGCACCACGAATGTTCATATAATTGGCCTTGGATTCAACGTTGGAGGCACAACCATTATTAAATACTGTAAGCCGGACCGTGAATTTTCCAATATCATTGTAAGGATATCCCGGGTTTGGGCTTGTCGCGGTACCGCCATCACCAAACTGCCAAAACCATCCGGTCACGGCCGGGCTGGAGCCAAAAGAGCTGGAAAATCTTGCTGTGTCCCCCGCACAAAGATTTGTCTGTGCTGCAGAAAAATCGGGCGTGCCTGGTTGAGTTCCTATCCAAACGGCTCCCGTTGTTGTGGTATCGCAGCCTGTATTTGTTCTGACCCTTAACCGAACGGGATAGTATGGATTACTGGGAGCATTATAAACATGACTGGGAGTTGCTGAAGAAGATCCAGGCCCTCCATCCCCGAAGTCCCAGGTGTATGATGCTACACCATCCGGTGCGAAAATATTGATCTGAGGGTTGAAAACTTTCCCGACACACCCGCTGTCAAATAATTTGTCCAGCTGACTGAACTGAGGCGGTGAGATCAACACAAAATTGTTAAAGATCTTTCGTTGTGTACAACCAAACCGGTCATTTACACTGACTGCCACAGGATAGGATCCCACGTTGTTGTAAAGATGATTGGCTGTAGGTATGTTGGTTGTCTGTTGCGACCCATCCCCGAATTCCCAGGTATATGAAACAATGTCAGAAGGGGCTGCACCACCGTAGGTGAAATCTACAGTATGTGGTGCACGGCAGTTGGTTCGGTTGGGACTATTTAGACTGATCGGGGGCGTGCCGACTACTTCGATCGTTTTTGTGATCTCTTGTTCGCAGGTCCCGAATTTGTTTACCAATCGAACATTGTAGATGCCGGGCGTAGTGAATTGTTTATTCAGATTGATGCTGTTTACGCCCGGATCGCTGCCTATATACCAGGTGCTTTGATCAGGTGCCGGGCTTGAATTATTCATGAAGTCACCGATCTGGCCGACACAGATCTTGGGATTTATGATAACGAAATCTGTGTTCAGGCTTGATGCCGGAATAACCACTGTCTTCTTTATCTCATCTGTACAGCCCTGATCACTGGTGGCCTTGAGATGCACTTCGTAAGTGCCTGCTGCTCCGAATTCTACAGTCGGGTCTTTGACCGTACTGGTATTTGGTGACCCACTTTGAAAGGTCCATTCATAACTGAGGTTCTGCCCGGGGCCGGTCCTTGTATTGTTGACGATTCTGATCTGTATGGGTGGGGCGCAATTTGTGGGTGGTTCTACAATGAAATCTGGCTGAACTCCTTGAGATACATTGATGTAAGCACTTTTGGTGATGGTAAATGTATCCTGTGGGCAACTATTTTGGATCACACGAAGCGTGACGGGAAAGTTTCCGCTCAAATTTCTGTACACATGTGTGGGGTTGGTAACATTATCCACTGTATTCCCATCCCCAAAAACCCATCTTCGGAAAATGATGGCGCCATTTCCCGGGGTCGAATTGTCTGTAAAATTTACGCTATGAGGAAAACATCCGGAGAGGTCGTCTGCACCGAAATCAATGTTGGGTGGCGGGTGTACAACAATGGCTTGTGACCAGGTGCTAAGTATGTTGCCGGCGCTATTTTTGATCCTTAATACTACGTTATAGGTACCGGGTGTACTGAATGTATAGGATTGACTCCACCCGTATCTCAAAGATGTTGGGGTAACACCCATATCCCATTCATAGGTATAAGCAGGGTTTTGAGGTTGTTCATCCCGGAGCCCCACGATCACATTTCCACAACCGCTTGTCTTATCTGCAAAGATCTGAGCACTGGATGCCAGCGGCGTCATTAATAGCAATGTTAGTACGAACATCCGAAAGGCAGATCGATCCCTGTACATTAGGCATTTCGTGCACAACTTTATGTAATGGGCCATGAACAACATGCTGACGGTTGTTTTCCTTTCTTTTTCATCATCTTTGCCAGGGCGCGGCGGCCTGTTGGCAGAGAGCCCTTACGGGTGGTGATCGTCAGAAACTGTCTGACAGCAGGGTGATTTCCGGTGTCTGCGTACCTGTCCTTCTCATTTTCTTACAAGTTTCAGATACGCGGTCCTGTTCGTATTCGAGGGCTTCGCCTCCACGTATGTCAGGGTCGTCTTCGTGATGTTCCATGTTTCCGAGAGTCGCAACAATGCTGCCGGACTGCCAGCCGGGAAGTTCGACTGGATGGTGAGTCTGATCTCGTCCACCGCCCAGGTGCCGGATACTTTCTGCGTGCCGTTCAATCCGTCCACCGTTCCATTCTCGTAGAATTGAAACTCCCAGGTTGCATATTCTCCGGATAGATCCGTACCGGACTCCGTGAAGGTCTGAACGATCCATCGTCCATTCGTCATCAGATCCAGCAACACCCTTCTGGCGTTTTCCACTACGGCTTTTTTACAACCCGTTGCTCCGGTCACAAGCAATACCATAAGCATGATGCCATATCTCATCCGGCGAAATTCCATGATGTAAGGTTTAATAACCGCCTGGTTGCGACGTGCAGGGGGGCGGCTTCTCTTCGTGTGGTTTGCATGCAGAATGTCATACGCAGGGGACATTCACCAAAGGGCATGCCAAAGGTAACCAGAACGTTCAAATAATTGGTAATCAGGGGCTGTGCGCCACAGACAAGTTTGGATCCATTTCGGTTGCAACCCTCCCGTTCAGTTACCGGAAGGGTTTCAGCGGACGGATACCGCAGGCTTTGGTACAATGAGGTAAAAGGCAGGTCGTACATAGGATTCGGTAATACAAATATAACAACCCATGCACCTGTTGCAATCACCCGTTCATCATGTTTCACGGGTTTTCGATGGTTGGCGGAAGATGCCTGTCGATCGGGATCAGCGGAGGATATCGCAATACCAGCCGGTATATTTTCCTTTCAACTCCAGCGCCTTTGTCCTCATCGGCATGATGACGTGTTCGATGTACCGGTAGTCCGGCACGCCGGGTCCCTGTATCCGCAGGCTGAATGGGAATTCCGCCCCTTCGTCCGGCAGTTCCGGCAGATCCACGATCGTAAATTGACCCATGCCCGGAAGCCGGAGGAACTGATCGCGGGCTACCCTGCTCTTGAACTGTAGTTGATGTTCGACCGGCCGCGGTCTTTCCAGCGCATCTCCGTGCTGACGCAGCGCATCCGACTGGCGCCGGAAGCGCATCCGGTCCAGTTGGTCGGGGGCGGGATAGAGCATGTCGAAATAATTGGACCAGGCTTTGTCCTCCACGGCCTTGCCCAGCCATTCATATCCCGGATAGCCGGCGAAGGCCGCGAAGAGCGCTTCCGAATAACCAACGGAGTCGAGGGCGAAAAAACAGAATTCCCGGATGCCCCGCTGCGTGAAACGCCCGGCATATACCGCCCCCGTCGCCCGGGACAGTCGGTTGACAATGTCCTCCTCCATGGAGTCGAGGCGTGGGATCTCTTCTCGACCAGGCTGTCCGTCGGTACGGGGCTGTTGCAATTTTGTCCGTACGACCAGTGCCATCGGCCTGTCCTTCATCGGAGCCCGGGAAGCCAGGGAGAGGTCAACTACGATCGATACCGGTTTCCCCTTCATGTCCATCACATAAGCATCCCAGTCACTCTCCGGCGTTTGTGAAAGGGCCTGGAGGCTGAAGAACATCATCAACAGGAACAAGGATCTGCGCATCCGGCAACGGGGATTGGTGAGAAATCGACAAAGTAATCCCAAATTTGCCATAACAATCCACAAGACATGACGATCGGTGAGATAATTAACATGCTGGAAACAGTCGCGCCGCCTTCGCTGCAGGAATCCTGGGATAATTCGGGTCTCCTGACGGGCCGGATGTCATCCGACTGCCAGGGCGTACTGATCTCCCTGGACGTAACGGATGCCGTGCTGCAGGAAGCCCTGCAGCGGGGCTGTAACCTGGTTGTCGCCCATCACCCCATGATCTTCCGCGGGCTGAAGCGCATCGATGAGGATGAGCCTACAGGGCGCCTGACCGCCTTCGCGATCCGGCATGATCTGGCCGTGTACGCGATGCATACCAACCTGGACAATGTCATTAATGGGGTGAACGGAGTGCTGGCCGACCGGTTCGGATTGACCAACCGGAGCATCCTGCAGCCCATGCCCGGGCAGCTGATGAAGCTGACCTGCATGATCCCGGAAGGGCACCTGGAGTCGGTCAGCCGGGCGGTATTCGCAGCGGGCGCGGGTCGGATCGGTGCCTATGAGGACTGTGGTTTCGCGACCGACGGGCAGGGGACCTTCACACCGCTCGACGGTGCCGATCCCTTCATCGGGGCCACCGGCCGGCCCGAGATGGTGCGCGAGCACCGTTGGGAGGTCGTATTCCCGGCCTGGCTGCAGCGGCAAGTGACAGCAGCGATGCGGGCGGCACATCCCTACGAAGAGGTCGCCTTCGACATCCTCAGGCTGGAGAACGAACTGCAGGGTGTTGGATCGGGGATCATCGGTCACCTGCCGGAACCCATGACGGAAGAGGCCTTCCTGGACCACGCCCGGTCCGTCGCCGGACTGCCGGTGCTGCGCCACAGTGCACCGACCGGCAGGAAAGTGCATAAGGTGGCACTCTGCGGAGGTGCCGGCGCCTTTCTGATCAAACGGGCCGTAACGGCCGGGGCCAACGCCTATCTGACGGGAGATCTGAAATACCACGATTTTTTTGAACCGGACGGCCGGCTGCTGCTCGCCGATATAGGGCACTATGAAAGTGAACATTCCGCTGTGGATCTCCTATATAATATCCTTACGAAAAAAAATCATACCTTTGCAGTCCTAAAATCCGAATCGGATACCAATCCGGTCAACTATCATTAATCCACTCCAATGGCCAACGTTAAGGAATATTCCGTAGAGGAGAAGCTCTCCTCGCTCATGAACCTTCAGCGGATCGACAGCAAACTGGATGAGATCGCCATCCTGAAGGGAGAATTACCCATGGAAGTGAAGGATCTCGAGGACATCATCCAGGGGCTGACGGCCCGGGTGACCCGTTGCGAAGAAGAGATCAACGGCATTAACGAGTTCATCGACCAGAAGAAGGCCATCATCGAAGAGGCCAGGCGTCTGCTCGATAAATACGAGAAGCAAAGCGAGAACGTAAAGAACAACCGCGAATACGAGGCCCTGAACAAAGAGATCGAGATGCAGACGCTCGAGATGCGCCTTGCCGAAAAACATATCAAGGACGCCCTTGAAGAGATCCAGGAGAAAGCCCGCGCCCTCGAAGGACATCGCAAGGAACTTGCCGCCAAGGATACCAACCTGAAGCACAAGAAGGGAGAACTCGAAAAGATCATCGCCGAAACCGAAAAGGAAGAGAACGAGTTTCGTGCCCTCTCTGCCTCTGCCCGTGAAAAGGTGGACGGCCGGTTGCTGGCTTCCTACGAGCGTATCCGCAAGAGTTATAAGAACGGCCTGGCCGTGGTTCCGGTCCTGCGGGACGCTTGCGGTGGCTGCTACAATGCCATCCCGCCCCAGCGCCAAAGCGAGGTCGGACAGCGCAAAAAGGTACTGGTCTGCGAAAACTGCGGCAGGATCCTCGTGGATGAAGAGCTGGCCAACCCCAAACCCTGATCCTTTCACGACATTCAGATAGTGAAAAAAGCGCTCATTGGGCGCTTTTTTCGTGTCCGGCAGATCGGGGTCAACCTCATCTTTGTCCTTAACTTTACACTATGTTGTCGAAGTTGTCCGTCAGAAACTACGCGATCATCGATGCCCTGGAGGTGGTCTTTACGGATCACCTGAACATCATCACCGGGGAGACCGGCGCCGGAAAGAGTATCCTGGTAGGGGCTTTGGGCCTGGTACTCGGTGCCCGGGCCGACAGTTCAGTATTACGCGCGGCGGACAAAAAAGCCGTCGTGGAAGCATTGTTCACGGGCGTGAACGCACTGAATGTCAAGGCCCTGCTCGAAAGATGGGACATGGATGCCTCTGATGAACTGATCATCCGGCGTGAGTTATCCGCCAATGGGAAGTCGCGCGCCTTCATCAATGATACCCCGGCGAACCTGGCCCAGTTGCAGGAACTCTCCGCCCTGCTGGTAGATATGCATCTGCAGTTCGATACGCTGGATCTGGGCCGGAACGATTTCCAGCGGTCCATCCTGGATGCCTTGTGCGATCATGAACTGCTGCTGGCAGAATATCGGGCCGTGTACGCCGAGTACGCCCGGCTGCAGCAGGCGTTGACATCCCTGAAAGCCACGATGGAGGTGGGTTCCCGCGAACTGGACTACCACCGGTTCCTGCTGGATGAACTCGAGGAAGCCGACTGGAAGGAACAGGAGATGGAAGATCTGGAAGATGAACTCCGGACACTCACCCATGCAGAACAGATCAAGGCAACGCTCTCCCGCATCTGCCATGAGCTCGAGGAGAGTGAGCAGCCCGTGGTACAGCAACTGAAGTCGATGCTCAATCAGCTCCATGGATTGGGCAATGTGCATGCCGGACTGCCCGGACTGGCAGAACGTATGCAGTCGGCCTACCTTGAACTCCAGGATATCAGCGCCGAACTTTCTGATATCAGTGAGCGGGTGAACATGGATGCAGAGCGCATGGAGGAGGTGAGCCGACGGATCGATTTGGGCGCCCGGCTGATGAAGAAGCATGCCGTAAGGACTTCTGCGGAACTCCTGCAGATCCGAGACGATCTGCGGGAGAAGGTGGGGCGTGTCGTCCATGCGGAAGAGGAACTGACCGCCATGCAAAAGGCGCTGGAAGCGGCATCCGGGAAGGCTACCGTGCTGGCGCGTCGCATCCGTGATGCCCGCAAGGCGCAGGCCGGTCCGTTTGCAGATAAAGTCGCCCTCCTGCTCGGTCGGGTGGGCATGCCCAATGCCCGGCTGAGTGTGGAACTGATGGAAGCACCTCTTTATGAGGGCGGCTCCGAACGCGTGCAGTTCTTGTTCGATGCCAACCGTTCCGGCCGTTTTGAGCCGCTGCAACGGGTGGCCAGCGGTGGTGAACTCAGTCGTCTGATGCTGGTGATCAAGTCACTGGTGGCCCGTTCCGTGGCCATGCCCACCCTGATCTTCGATGAGATCGACAGCGGTATCAGCGGAGAAGCGGCCCGTCAGGTCGGTATCCTGATGAAAGAACTGTCTGCCGGCCTCCAGGTCATATCGATCACCCACCAGCCACAGATCGCGGCCCGTGCGGATACCCACCATTATGTGTACAAGGAGGATGTCGGTGGCGCCATCGTCACTAATATCCGGCCCTTGTCGGGGGATGAAAGGATCCGGGCCATTGCCGGAATGCTCGGGGGGGCAAATCCATCTGCACTGGTGCTTGAGAATGCCCGGGAGATGATCGAAGAAGGCAGGATGCCCGGGGACACCCCTCGTAAAAAAGGGAAGGGCTGAGCCTATGACCGGCCGATCCGGTCCCGATCATTCAACACCCCGATCCGTGCTGATTACCTGAAAAGCCTTTACTTTGCAGCAACATCAATAACTATGGCCCACGAACTTCTGAAGGGAAAGAAAGGCATCATCTTTGGTGCCCTCGATGAAAAGTCCATCGCCTGGAAAACTGCACTTCAATGTCATGCCGAAGGGGCACAGCTTGTGCTGACCAACGCACCCGTCGCCCTTCGGATGGGTGAGATCAATAAGCTCGCAGAACAGGTAGGTGCGCCGGTTATCGGGGCCGATGTGGTGAACATGGATGACCTGAAGAAGCTCTTCGAAGGAGCCATGGAACATTTTGGCGGGAAGATCGATTTCGTACTGCATTCCATCGGCATGAGTCTGAATGTCCGCAAGGGCAGGCATTATACGGAAATGGACTACGGCTTCAACCAGAAGACCCTGGATATTTCCGCAATGTCCCTGCACCGGGTGTTGCGCACAGCGTGGGACCTGGATGCCCTAAATGAGTGGGGAAGCGTGGTTGCCCTGACATATATCGCTGCACAGCGGGTATTCCCCGATTACAATGAAATGGCGGATGCCAAGGCCCTGCTCGAAAGCGTTACGCGCAGTTTCGGATATCACTACGGCGTGCGCAACAAGGTACGGGTGAATACCATCTCCCAGTCACCCACCCGTACGACTGCGGGCAGTGGTGTCAAGGGTTTCGACGGTTTCATCAGCTATGCAGAAAAAATGAGCCCGCTGGGCAATGCCAGTGCTGATGACTGCGCCAGATACTGTGTCAGCATGTTCTCGGACATGACCCGCATGGTGACCATGCAGAACCTGTTCCACGACGGTGGATTCTCTTACACAGGCGTCACGCAGGCCGTCATCGAACAAATGGAAAAACAATAATCTTCGGCCATGCAATGGATTGACTACCTCGGGATCTTCGGAACCTTTCTCTCTTCGATCACTTTTCTGCCGCAGGTGTATAAGGCCTGGAAGACCCGTTCGGTGGGAGATCTGTCGGCCTGGATGCTGGCCATCCTGATGGGGAATGTATCGACCTGGCTCTGCTACGGGATCATCAAGGGCGATTTCTTCATCATCCTGGCCAACAGCATCATCATGGCACTTACGTTGCTGATGGTGTATTTCAAGGTGACGTTCGGAAAGGAGCAGGCATAAAAAAACCGCCCAAGGGCGGTTTTAGATTCAGTTAAGACGTGGCTCAGTATTCATCCTCGTTGAAGAAGAAGTCTTCCTGACTGGGATAGTCCGGCCAGATGTCATCAATGCCTTCGAATATTTCGCCTTCGTCCTCCAGTTCCTGGAGATTTTCGACGACTTCGATGGGGGCGCCACTACGAATGGCATAATCGATGAGTTCGTCTTTTGTGGCCGGCCAGGGTGCGTCTTCCAGATAGGATGCAAGTTCAAGTGTCCAGAACATCAGGGACCTCCTTTTTGATTTTCCGCAAAAGTAATCGTTCAGTTGAAATAACCAAATCCGTTTATACCCATTTAGCGATCAGGGTGCTCCGGAAGGCAGGCTGCGGCCTCCCAAAACATGGATTTTGAACAATAACACGATATGCTCATGTTGGTTGCAAAAGGCATCAAAAAGAATTACGGAGCCCTACAGGTGCTAAAGGGGGTGGATATTTCCATTGATGCCGGAGAGATCGTTTCCATTGTCGGGTCTTCCGGTGCCGGGAAAAGCACCTTGCTGCATATCCTGGGTACGCTGGACAAGGCAGATGAAGGGGAGGTAAGCATGAATGGGGAGCGGATCGATCTGTTGACCGGAAAAAAACTGGCGGCTTTCCGGAATCGGCATACCGGCTTCGTGTTCCAGTTCCATCATCTGCTGCCAGAATTCACCGCATTGGAAAATGTGTGCATTCCCGGATGGATCGCCAAAAGACCGGCCCGTGAGATCACTTCAGATGCCAAAGCGCTGCTGGATCGGCTGGGTTTGTCTCATCGGATGGACAACAAGCCTGCTGAACTCTCCGGAGGGGAGCAACAGCGCGTCGCGGTGGCGCGTGCCTTATTGAACAAGCCATCCATCATTTTTGCCGATGAGCCGACCGGCAATCTGGACTCCGAGAACGCCCGTGAACTGCATCGGTTGTTCTTTCAATTGCGCGATGAACTGGGCCAGACGTTCCTGGTGGTCACCCATAATGAGGAACTGGCAGCCATGAGTGACAGGGTAGTACACATGCGTGATGGCCTGGTATCCCAGGAACACTCAACGGGCAATAACCCTGCGCTTCACCGTTAAGGCTTTCCCGCATGGGCGCGAAGGAATTCAATGATTCGCGGAGGAAAAGTAATGAGCATTCAGACCCTGGGCTTCCAGGGGATCTCTTCGGTGCCGAGCAGGACCGTCATGTATCGGGATAACATGAAGAGGTAGTCGCTCAGACGGTTCACGTATTTGATCAGGATGGACTCAACGGGCATCTCATCCATCTGCAGTCGCACACAGCAGCGCTCTGCCCGGCGGCAGACACACCTGGCGATGTGCAGTTGAGAAACGGTCGGATGACCTCCGGGCAGGACAAATGATCTCATCGGCGGGGTGGCCTCACTCATGCGGTCGATCTCGGTTTCGAGGAGGGTCACGTCCGTTTCCTTGAGATCAGGGATCATGAGGGCGGTTTCCTTTTCAGGGTCGCATGCCAGGCATGAGCCGATGGTGAACAGTCTGTCCTGGATCTCTTTGAGCATCTCCCGCGTTGGTTCGTCGGTGATGATGTCCCGGCATAGACCAATATGGCTGTTGAGTTCGTCGATGGTTCCGTAAGCTTCGATGCGAAGGTGTGATTTAGGAACCTTGGTTCCACCGATCAGGGAGGTGTTTCCCCGGTCGCCCGTCTTCGTGTAGATCTTGAATGACATATGCACCAATAATGATAAACTCCACGAATTGTTCGCAGGTTGTCCTTTAATATGATGGGGGGGTGGTTCAGGATCCCGCCGGATCAGGCGATCACGGTGCTGACCGGTTCATTCAGGCGGTCGCTTTCCAGCACACCATCCCTGAGCCGGATGATCCGGTGTGCAAATTTTGAGATGTCATCTTCGTGTGTGACCAGCACCACTGAATTTCCATCTGCATGGATCTTGTTGAAAATGTCCATGATCTCGTGGGAGGTCTTGGAATCGAGGTTCCCGGTGGGTTCATCTGCCAGGATGATGGATGGATTATTGACCAGGGCGCGGGCAATGGCCACGCGCTGGCACTGTCCGCCCGACATCTCATTGGGACGGTGGTGGCTGCGGTCGGTCAGATCCACCTTCCGGAGTACTTCCATGGCCATTTCGTTCCGCTGCCGTTTCGGGATCCCGGCATAGACCAGCGGAAGGGCTACATTCTCCAGGGCGGTCAGTCTGGGCAGGAGATTGAACTGCTGGAACACGAATCCGATCTCCTTGTTGCGGATGTCCGCCAGTTCATTATCGGGCATGGTGCTGACATCATGTCCGTTGAGGATATAAGTACCGGCAGTGGGAGAGTCCAGACATCCGAGGATGTTCATCAACGTGCTTTTACCGGATCCCGAAGGACCCATCAGCGCAACGTATTCATTCCGGTTGATATCGATCGTAATGCCTTTGAGAACTTCCAGTTCATGGCGTCCCATGAAGTAACTCTTACGGATGTCCTGCAGATGTATGACGGATTGCATGTATGCCTGTTGGATGGTCAATGATCGGGGATTTCCCTAATTATTTCTGGATCACTTTGGGGACGGTGAAGAATTGGTCGGTATGCGCCGGGGCGTTGGACAGGGCCTCATCCCGGGAGATCTCTCCCTTTACCTGATCCTCGCGCCAGATGTTGTCGGCCTCGCTCATGTGCATGAGTGGCTCGACGCCTTCGAGATCAAGCGCCCGAAGTTGATCCACAAATCCGATCATACGTTCCAGGTCGGCCCGAATGTCTGCCTTTTCCTGTTCGTTGAAGCTCAGTCTGGCCAGTTTCGCCAGTTTATCGATCAGTGCTTCCGTCACTTCCATATATGCAAAAATAGCGCAATGCGGCTGATCCCGTCGTCTTAATTATTACGGACATCGTTTGTCCGGTGGAATCCTGCATCCTCCCAATTTTTCCCTTTCCCATCCCATTTCCATCCATTTTTGCCCCCTTTTCGGTATGTCTTCCCTTCAGTTTGAATCCTATCTTTGCGGGCTATGTCCAATTCGTCTTCCATCGTCATGAGCGGGATCAGGCCGACAGGCTTCCTGCACCTGGGCAATTATTTTGGCGCCCTGAGAAATTACGTCAGAATGCAGGAGGAATATACCTGCTATTTCATGGTGGCCGACCTGCATTCGCTGACCACCCATCCGGATACTGCGGCTCTCAAGGGGCATGTACATCGTGTGCTCGCAGAAAACATCGCCTGCGGACTGGATCCTGAAAAAGTGGCCCTCTACTGCCAGAGCCATGTGCCCGAGACCACGGAACTGTACCTGTATCTCAACATGCTGGCCTACAAGGGTGAACTCGAAAAGACCACCACCTTCAAGGACAAGGCCCGGCTGCAGCCAGATAATATCAATGCAGGTCTGCTGACCTATCCCGTGCTGCAGGCCGCGGATATCCTCCTGCACCGTGCCCTGCTCGTGCCCGTCGGAAAGGATCAGGAGCAGCACCTGGAAATGGCCCGGAATTTCGCGCAGCGGTTCAATCACCGATATGGCGAAGTATTCCCCGAGCCACAGGCCTTTAACTATGGCGCCGAACTGGTCAAGGTTCCGAGCCTCGATGGCACGGGCAAGATGAGTAAAAGTGAGAACCAGCTGGCCACGCTCTATCTGGCAGATGACGATGACCTGATCCGGAAAAAAGTCATGAAAGCGAAGACAGACCAGGGGCCGGCCGAGCCGAACAGCCCGATGCCGGATTATATCTCCAATCTCTTCCTGCTCATGCGCCTGGTGAGTGCAGAGGATGTGGTCGCCCATTTTGAATCAGCGTACAACAGTTGCACCATCCGCTATGGAGATATGAAGAAGCAGCTGGCGGAGGATATGATCCGCTTCATCGCTCCCGTCCGGGAGAAGGCAGAAGCGATCCGAACGGATCAGGCCTATCTGCAGCGGGTAATGGAACTGGGGGCAGAGAAGGCCCGCGCGAGTGCCCGGGAAACCATGCGTCTGGCCCGGGAAGTAATGGGGCTGCGTTATTATTAAATTTTTTCGGTAAGTTCGGGCAGATCGCTCACCGCTATGCCAATGCATGGGGTTGGCACGACGGTCCGTACAAACGTCCACAACATGTCCACTGTCAGAAAACCAAAGCACATCGCCGTCGCCGGAAACATCGGTGCCGGTAAGACCACCCTCACCGAAATGCTCAGCAAGCATTATCGGTGGATCCCGCATTTCGAGGATGTGGACCAGAACCCTTATCTCTTCGATTTCTATGAAGACATGCCTCGCTGGAGCTTCAACCTGCAGATCTACTTCCTCAACAGTCGACTGACTCAGCTGCTGGAGATATCAAAGGGAACCGAAACGGTGATCCAGGATCGGACGATCTATGAGGATGCGAACATCTTCGCACCGAACCTGCACGAGATGGGACTGATGAGCAAGCGGGACTATGAAAATTATTACGACTTCTTTCAGACGCTGCGTCAGATGGTTCAGCCGCCCGATCTGCTGATCTATCTTCAGGCATCCGTTCCCACGCTGGTGGGTCAGATCCAGAAGCGGGGCCGGGAATACGAAGAAAATATCAGGCTGGATTATCTCAAACGGCTGAATGAGTATTACAATAAGTGGATCGAGTCCTACAAGGAAGGTCCGCTGCTCATCGTCAATGTCGATAAGAATAAGTTCGCTGAGCACGAGGAGGATTTTGGGTACATCATTCAGAAGATCGATTCACAGCTCTACGGACTTTTTTGAACTGTCCGCCCTACCTGCAATTCGTGTCACGTAAGGTGTTCGTTCATTCGGATCAATCATTAAAAATCTCAAGGTATGCGTCAGGCTTCCCTCAACTCCGCCATTTTCGTGCAGAACCGGGCCCGGTTCGTCAAGCGGATGAAACGTCAAAGTATTGCGATCTTCAACAGCAATGATGAGTTGCCGGTGAACGGTGACGCGCTTTATGGTTTCCGTCAGAATTCCGATCTATACTGGTTGACCGGCATCATTCAGGAGGATACCATGCTGGTGCTGTTCCCGGACAATCCGGATCCGAAATACCGCGAGGTGCTGGTGCTCGTCAGGCCGAACGAACTGAAAGAAAAATGGGACGGACGCCGGCACCGCAAGGAGGAGGCCACCGCCCTCTCCGGCATCCAGACGATCGTATGGCTGGATAGTCTCGACGGATTGCTGCAACCCTGGATACATCTGGCGGAGACGATCTATCTCAATACAAATGAGAACGACCGCAAGGCCAACCTTGTTCCTGTACGCGACTATCGCTACGCTCAGGAAATGCGGATGCGCTATCCCCTTCATCAATATGAGCGTTCGGCCCGGATCATGAAGGATCTGCGTGCCATCAAGTCCAAACTGGAAGTGGAAGTGATGCAGCATGCCTGCGACATCACGGAAAAAGCCTTTCGTCGATTGCTGAAATTCATTCGACCGGGTGTGTATGAGAACGAGATCGAGGCGGAGATCATCCATGAGTTCCTGATGAACAAGTCTGCCGGTCCGGCCTATGGCTCGATCATCGCCAGCGGCGACAGGGCCAGGACCCTGCATTATGTTTCGAACAACCAGCCCTGCCTGGATGGTGAGCTGGTGCTGATGGATTTTGGCGCGGAATACGGAGGATATGCCGCGGATCTTACACGGACCGTTCCGGTGAACGGAAAATTCACCAGGCGTCAGAAGGATGTTTACAATGCCTGTCTGGCGATCCATAATTATTGCAAATCGATCCTGAAGCCGGGCATTACGATCCTGGCGTATCATGACATGGTCGGCGATGAGGCGACGAAGCAGTTCCTGAAACTGGGACTGATCAGCAAATCGGATGTTAAGAATGAAGATCCGGAAAACCGGGCCCATCGCAAGTACCTGTATCATGGCATCTCGCACCATCTTGGGGTGGATGTGCATGATCTCGGTACCAAGACCGAGCCGGTCCAGGCGGGTATGGTATTCACCATCGAGCCGGGCATCTACATTGAGGAGGAAGCGATGGGTGTTCGGATCGAAAATAATTTTTGGATCACGAAGACGGGGAGTGTCGATCTGATGAAGAACATCCCCATCAAGGCGGATGAGATCGAGCGTCTGATGCAGAAATAATACGGTGGACAGATCACCGTAAACCACCATGGCATGAAACAGATCCCGAACCTTTTCACTTTGCTGAACCTGTTTTTCGGATGTGTGGCGATCGTGATGATCCTGCAGACCGGAGAGGGCATCATGAGTCATAACGGCGAGGAATGGAGCATTTTCCTGCCGGAGCGGATCTGGTGGGGGGCCGTATTCATCGGACTCGCGGCCGTGGTGGATTTCCTGGATGGTTTTGTAGCCCGACTATTCAAGGCGACGTCGGAGATGGGCAAGCAGCTGGATTCTCTGGCGGATGTCGTAAGCTTTGGTGTAGCCCCCGGCATGATCCTTTTTCAATTACTGCGCATATCATACGCCCGGGAGCCGCAGGGGCTGGACATCCCGGAATACTGGCTGATGCCGGTCTTCATCCTGCCGATGGCGGCCGCCTGGAGGTTAGCGCGTTTCAACATCGATCCCGGTCAGGCTTATGGATTCAAGGGAATGCCGACGCCGGCCACGGGACTGCTGGTGGCATCGCTTCCGCTGATACTGTTGTATGACCGCGACGGCATGCTGCAACAGGCGATCCTCAACCCCTGGGTCCTGTATGGCCTGACTGTCTTGCTGTCCTGGCTGATGGTGTCGGATCTCCCGTTGATGGCGCTGAAGTTCAGGGATTTTGGATTTCGCAGCAATCTCCCCAAGTGGCTGCTGGCGGGCATCGCGGTTGTTTCCGCACTGATCCTGCACTGGCTGGCAGTTCCGGTGGTCTTCGTGGCCTATATCATCCTATCTTTGGTCTTTAAAAACAAGTCGCATGACGTATAATGTGGAGATCAAGGTGATGCCGCTGAAGGACCTGCTGGACCCTCAGGGGAAGGCGGTACTGGGTGGACTGGCGAACCTGGGCATCTCGTCTGTTTCTGACGTACGGGTAGGTAAGCACATCCAGTTGACGGTTGAGGCAGATTCGGCCGAGGCCGCCCGTTCTGTGGCCGAAGAGGCCGCCCGTAAACTGCTTGCCAACCAGGTGATGGAGCACTTCGAGGTCTCCGTGGCCTGATATTCTCCAAACCGACGCGGCAGATGCTTCACATCATTCCCACCCCGATCGGCAATCTGGCCGATTTCACCTATCGGGCGGTCAGTCTGCTGCAAACCGTTGACCTCATCCTGGCGGAGGATACCCGGACCAGCTCGGTCTTGCTGAATCACTATCAGATCCGCAAGCCCCTGTCTCCCTATCATCAGCATAATGAGCATAAGATCACATCGCATCTTGTGTCCCAGCTTTCCGCCGGCATGCACATCGCGTTGTTGACAGATGCGGGCACGCCCGGCATTTCGGATCCGGCCTTTTTGCTCGTCAGGGCCTGCGTGGCAGCCGGTGTTCCGGTCGAATGCCTGCCCGGTCCCACCGCCTTTGTACCGGCGCTGGTGGACAGTGGGCTGCCCCTGGACCGCTTCTGCTTTGAGGGATTCCTGCCGCTGAAAAAAGGCCGGCACACCCTGCTGACCAAACTATCGACGGAAGAGCGGACCATGGTATTTTACGAGTCACCCATGCGGCTGGTCAAGACACTGGACCAGATGGCGGAGTATTTCGGTGCCGAAAGGCCCTGTTCTGTCAGTCGTGAGCTGACCAAGAAATTCGAAGAAACGCGTCGCGGAAGCCTGTCGGAAGTAGCGGCTTATTTCAGGGAGAAAGGGGTGAAGGGGGAAATTGTGATCGTAGTTGGTGGATGTCCTGCCTCCCGGGGAAGCGGAAAAAAAGTTGATGAAGATGAGTGAAAATATCATCCAAACAGATGTCTGCATCATCGGTGCGGGTCCCGGCGGAGCCGCCACGGCACTGCAGCTGGCCCGTCTGGGTGTTCATTCTGTCGTGGTCGACAAGGCTGTTTTCCCGCGGGACAAGATCTGCGGCGATGGCTTGAGCGGCAAAGTGTTCACCATTCTGAACCGCATTGACCCAGAGATCGGAGCGCGGCTTCGGAAGTTCGAGGGTAAATCGGACAGCTGGGGGGTGACCTTCGTGGCGCCAAACCGGATCGGCATGGACATTCCGCTCAAACTGGATTATGAGCGTCATCTGGAAGAGCCGGTCGGTTTTGTGAGTAAGCGCATCGATTTCGATCATTTTCTGGTCGAAGAGATCCGTCGCAGGCCGGAGATCAGGTTCATGGAAGGCGTATCCATCGACGAATATGAGCGCCTGGAGGACGGCTGGATGGTGTCGGAGAAGGGCGGCGGCGTAAGCATCCGGACGAAACTCCTGGTGGTCGCCAATGGCGCACATTCTTCCTTCGCCCGCAACATCGCGGGGCTGAAGATGCATCCCGATCATCATTGCGCGGGCGTTCGCGCCTATTACCGCGGGGTGCAGGGCATGCATCGCCATAATTTCATTGAATTACATTTCCTGAAGGGCGTACTGCCCGGATATTTCTGGATATTTCCGCTGCCCAACGGAGAGGCGAATGTGGGTCTGGGCATGCTGAGCAGCGCCATTTCTAAGGAACGCAAGGACCTTCGGGCGATGCTTGACAAAACGATCTCGGAGGATCCGGTCATGAAGGAGCGTTTCAATGGAGCGGAGCGGATCGGCGGGATCAGCGGGTACGGACTGCCCCTGGGCAGTGAGCGTGTCAAACTGCATGGTCATCATTACATGCTGGTGGGAGATGCCGGTCATCTGATCGATCCATTCACGGGAGAGGGCATCGGCAATGCGCTCTATGCAGGGCATTATGCGGCCAAACATGCGGCGGCGGCCTTGTCCAACGGAGGAGATCCGACATCGGAGCTGGCCGCTTATGAGGCCGATGTCTATCGGGTGCTGGGCCCGGAGTTGAATATCAGTCACAAGTTGCAGCAAATGGTCAGATATCCCTGGCTGTTCAATTTCCTCATGCGGATCGGTGCGCGCAACCAGGAACTGCGGGAACTGATGACCTGCATGTTCAATGATGTGGACCTTCGGCATAAGTTCCGGGATCCACGGTTTTATGTCCGGTTATTGCTCGGGAGGGGGAAATGATCCGTTCCTGAGGATCCGGGATGCCTTCAAATAACTTATTTTCGCAGTCATGTTCCCATCCCCCGGACTGATACTGGTGGCGTTGCTGGGTGTGGTCACCCTGATCCAACTTTTTTATCTGCTTTATTTCTTTCGGAGGCTGGCCTTTTACAAGGTCCCTGAGCGGGAAATAACCCGTGAGCAGGCTGTTTCCGTGATTATTTGTACCCGAGACGAGGCGGACAATCTGACGCGAAACCTGCCGGGTGTGCTTGTGCAGAAGTATTCCAGTACGCATGAAGTGATCGTGGTGAATGACAATTCCGTCGATGAAACCACCTATCTGCTGGAGGGTTTGCACAAGGAGTTCAGGCATCTGCGCCCCATCGAGCTGGTGCAGGAGGCGATGCATATCCCTGGGAAGAAATATCCGTTGTCGGTCGGGATCAAATCCGCGAAGCATGAGATCCTCCTGCTGACGGATGCGGACTGTGTGCCGGTCTCCGACCAATGGATCCAGAAGATGCAGGAGCCCTATGCTGAAGGGGTTGAGATCGTCCTGGGATATGGAGCTTATCAAAAGAGGAAAGGGCTGCTCAACCGCCTGATCCGGTTCGAAACCTTCCATACCGCCTTGCAGTACCTTTCCTATGCGCTGGCGGGCCTCCCGTACATGGGTGTGGGCAGAAATCTGTCATATCGAAGGGAGTTATTCTTTAAATACAAGGGGTTTTCAAGTCATAATCACATTCCAGGCGGTGATGATGATCTGTTCATCAATACGGCAGCGCATCGCGGGAATACGGCCATCATGATCGATCCGGAATCTTTCACGCTGTCCTGGCCGAAAACCAGTTTCAGGGCGTGGATGCGTCAGAAATACCGGCATTACAGTACGGGTAAGCATTACAAGCCGGTGCACAAATGGCTCCTCGCAATTTATTCCCTCTCTCACTTCTTCATCTACCCCCTGCTGATCGCTGCTATTTTCCTGGGTGATTACAGGGTCGCACTCGGGATTTTCGGACTCCGGATGGTGGTGATGGGGGTGATCTATCACAAGTCCATGTCTAAGCTCGGTGAGCGGGATCTCTGGATCTGGTTTCCGCTGCTGGACCTCTGGATGTTCCTGTATTATCTGATCTTCATGCCCACTTTATGGAAGCGTCCCAAGCAAAGCTGGAATTGATCCTTCAGTATTTCTCGGAATTCACGGATCGACAGATCGAACAGTTCCGGATGCTGGATCCCTTGTACAGGGAGTGGAATGAGAAGATCAATGTGATCTCCCGGAAGGATATCAATTCGCTGTATATGCGGCATGTGCTGCATTCCCTGTCAATTGCTGCCTGGGTGGACCTGAAGCCGGGTATTCAAGTGATCGACATTGGCACTGGTGGTGGTTTTCCGGGCATCCCGCTTGCGATCTTCTTTCCAGAGGTTGAGTTTCTGCTGGTGGATTCGATCGGCAAGAAGTTAAAAGTGATCGAGGCGGTGGCCGAGGCCATTGAACTGAAGAATGTCAAGACGCGGCACACCCGGGCAGAAGACATCCGCGACCGGAAATTCGATTTTGCCGTCAGCCGGGCCGTCGCGCCGCTGGCCGACCTCTGGCGCTGGGCCAAGCCTTTGTTGCGGAGTGAGCGTAAACTGGAGGAGTTCAAGAACGGCTTGATCTGTCTGAAGGGCGGCGACCTGGCAGCAGAGATCTCTGAGAGCAGGCTTCGCCCGCATATCATGCCCATCAGGGACCTGTTCCCAGAGGATGATTTCGCGGACAAGTTTGTGCTATATGTTCCGATGTGAATAAGTAGTCCGGTAACCCTCCAGCAGCCGGGTAATCTCCATGACCCGGCAACGCTCCTGGAGTTAGCAACTCTCCAGGAGCTGGCAACGCTCCAGGAGCTGGCAACGCTCCAGGAGCCGGCAACGCTCCAGGAGCCGGCAACGCTCCAGGAGCTGGCAACGCTCCAAGAGTTGGGGACTCTCCGAGAGTTGGGGACTCTCCAAGAGTTAGTAACGCTCCAAGAGTTGGCAACGCTCCAAGAGTTGGGGACTCTCCAAGAGTTGGCAACTCTCCAAGAGTTGGGGACTCTCCGAGAGTTGGGGACTCTCCAAGAGTTGGGGACTCTCCGAGAGTTGGGGACTCTCCAAGAGTTGGAGACTCTCCAAGAGTTGGAGACTCTCCAAGAGTTGGGGACTCTCCAAGAGTTGGAGACTCTCCAAGAGTTGGGAACTCTCCAAGAGTTGGGAACTCTCCAAGAGTTGGGAACTCTCCAAGAGTTGGGGACTCTCCAAGAGTTGGGGACTCTCCAAGAGTTGGGGACTCTCCGAGAGTTGGCAACTCTCCAAGAGTTGGGGACTCTCCAAGAGTTGGGTAATTATGTTAAACAGGAGGGCATAAAAAACAGGCGCCCGCAGGACGAAATGCCGGCGGGCGCCTGTTGCAGGTCGGAGGGATGTTCCTCACCAGTTCAATTCGAGCTTGTTGTTGCGGCGCTCCATGTCGGCCGTGCGCTGCAGCGGATCGATCTCGACCGACTTGAGGTCGGTTAGTTTGCGGTCGATGGTGATGGTGTACAGCGGGTGGGTCCACTTCCAGGGAGTACCGACGCTGCGCTTGACCGTCGGCTCCTCGTTCACCTTGCCGCCGAACATAAGGTACTGCGGGATATAAGCGATCTCGCGGCTGCCGTCCTTGAACTGCAGGTCGAGGTCGACCGGCATGGGCATGGTACCGGCGTTGCGGAGGCGGATATTGGTCTTACCCTTTTCCTCCCATAAACTGTCGATGGCGTAATCGATCGATTTGGTGGTGTTCACAAAGAACGTGCGGTACCAGTCGAGCTGAATGCCGCTCACATCTTCGGCCACCCGGATCAGATCCGCGGGATTGGGATGCTTATATTTCCAGCGATCGAAATATTCCAGCAGGATACGGTCGCGCACTTCGGCGCCTACGATGTATCCGAGCTGTTCCATGAACACTTCTCCTTTCGAATAGGCGTTCGTGGAATACGCATAGTTCGAGGAATACTGGTCGGCATGGGTGGTCAGGGGTTCGTTGTGCTCGCTTTTCGCCAGGCGAATATAACTCTGGAAGGCGCCGAGGTGCGGATTCTTAAGCTTGCCGCCGTTCAGGAAATTAGCGACCCGCGATTCTCCATAACTCGTGAAACCCTCGTCCATCCAGGAATGAAGCGATTCGTTGGTACCGAGGATCATCTGGTACCAGCTGTGCATCCATTCGTGTATCGTGACACCCTCACCTGCTCCCTTGAGCAGGGTGGCCATCGGATATTCCATCCCGCCGTCTCCACCCTGGATGAAGGAGTACTGCTTGTACGGATATTTCCCGAAGGTCTTGTCCATATAAGGCAGCGCGCGTGATGCCAGGTCCAGTACGCCTTCCCATTCCTTGCGGGATCTGTCGATGTAGCTGTCGAGGTTTATCCTTTGCTTCATGCCTTCGGGCATGGCATTCCATTGTTTTTCCAGGTGCGGGCGACTGATCTTGTAGAAGGCGTGGAGTACGGTTCCGTCGCGGACCTGTTTGCTGGCATGGATGTAGTCGGGATCCGCTGCCCACATGAAATCATGCACATTCGGGGCGAGGAAGCGCCAGGTGAGTTTGGGAGATGACGGACGTTTCACTGGCAGACCGGGCGTCTCGTAGCCATGACCGATCTCCTGCGGGTTCTGGAGATAGCCTGTTCCCCCGATGACATAGCTGCTGTCGATCGTGATGTTCACGGCGAAATCTCCCCATACTCCGTAGAATTCACGGGCAATGTAGGGCGTCGGATGCCAGCCTTCGTAGTCGTATTCGCAGAGTTTCGGGTACCACTGGGCCATGCTGAAGCGCACGCCTTCTGCATTGTCACGGCCGCTGCGACGGATCTGTACGGGCACCTGTGCTTCAAAATCGAGGTCCATTACCACTTTCGAGCGGGGGAGTACCGGTTTATCGAGGATGACCTTCAGGATGGTCTCATGCTCTTCAAGTCGCTGAGCCTTCCCGTTCATTTTGAGGGAGGTCACACGCTGATAGCCGATCTCATCGGGCTGCAATTTAGAGATACGATCCCTCACGCGGGCGTCCCAGTCGTTACGACCGCCGACTATTTTCTTGCCCAGTTCGAGGCTGCGGGCATCCATCATACTGCCGGGCTGAAAGGCATTCCAGTACAAATGAAAATACAGGACCTTGAGGGTGTCCGGTGAATTGTTCCAGTATTCCAGGTTCTGCTTTCCGTTGAACCGGTTGGCGGCAGCGTCGACATCAACGTCCATCTTGTATTTGACGCGTTGCTGCCAGCGATCGGTCTGCGCCTGGGTCAGACTGCTGACCGCAACGAAGCAGAGAAGAAAAAGCCGATTGTACATGTGAAGGGGTTTGTCTGCAAAATACAAAAACCCCTTGATGCGCAAGGATGGGAACTTTTTGATGCCGGCAGACAGTTTCAGAGCCGCCGGCGGATGCGGGCGACGGTCTCCGTCTTCCAGGAGGCGAAATCGCCGGCGATGATATGTTGCCGCGCTTCGCGTACCAACCAGAGATAGAAGGCCAGGTTCTGCACACTGGCGATCGTGTAGGCAAGGTATTCCTTTGCCTTGAACAGGTGTCGCAGATAGGACTTCGAGTAGTACTGGCTGGTCTCACAGGGGATGCCGGGATCGATGGGAGAGAAGTCGCGCTCCCATTTTTTATTGTCGATGTTGATGACGCCTTCGGTGGTGAAGAGCATGGCGTTGCGTCCGTTGCGGGTCGGCATCACGCAGTCGAACATATCCACCCCGAGGGAAATGCATTCGAGAATATCCCAGGGCGTTCCTACGCCCATCAGGTATCTCGGCTTGTTCGCCGGGAGATGATGGCAGCAGAGATCCGTGTATTCATAGATCATCGGGGTCGGCTCCCCGACGCTGAGGCCGCCGATCGCATTGCCGGGTGCGTCCTTTGATGCGATGTATTCGCAGGAGATCCTGCGCAGGTCAGCATAGGTGCCGCCCTGCACAATCGGGAACAGATTCTGCGTATATGCATAGCGGTCATCCGTATCCGAAAACCTTTGGATGCAGCGGTCGAGCCACCGGTGCGTGAGCTCCATCGACTTCTTCACGTATGCATATTCTGAGGGATAGGGCGGGCACTCGTCGAAGGCCATGATGATGTCGGCCCCGATGCTGCGCTGGATATCCATCACGGATTCGGGGGTGAAAAGATGCCGGGATCCATCGATATGACTCTGGAAAATGACGCCTTCTTCGGTGATCTTTCGGCTGGCGGCCAGGGAGAAGACCTGATAGCCGCCGCTGTCGGTGAGGATGGGGCGGTCCCAGTGATTGAACCTGTGCAATCCTCCGGCTTCTTCCAGGGTCTGCAGACCGGGCCGCAGATAAAGGTGATAAGTGTTCCCGAGGATGATGCGGGCATCGACCTCCTCTGACAGCTGCCGCTGCGTGACGGCCTTCACGCTGCCGGCCGTACCGACGGGCATGAAGATCGGCGTGGGGATCTCTCCGTGATCGGTTTTGATAAGACCCGCACGAGCGGCGGAACCGGAGTCGGTATGCTGGAGGTCGAAACTGAGTCGGGGCATGGCCGCAAGTTACATCAGCGAACTGTTTTCGGGACAGGGAACGGGTATTCAAGCGGATGAATGCGTAAATTCGCGGCAGATGAAAAAGCTCGACCGCTACATATTGCGCCAGTTCCTGTCGACCTTTTTCTTTTCGATCGTCATGTTGACGGTGATATCAACCGTCATCGATCTGAGCGAGCGGACGGATGATTTCGCCCGGTCGGGACTGACTACCCGTCAGATCATCGAGCAGTACTATTTCGGGTTCGTGCCATATATCATGGCCATGCTCTTCCCGCTGTTCGTTTTCATTTCGGTGATCCTCTTCACGTCGAAGATGGCGAACCGTACGGAGTTCGTAGCGATGCTCGCCAGCGGCATCAGTCTGAGGCGCATCCTTCGGCCTTATTTGATCGGTGGCATCCTGCTCGCCGGCATCCTCTGGTGGGGCTATCTCGCATTGATCCCCCGGGCCAACGACATCCGTGCCACCTTCGACCTTAAATACCTGCGCAGCGGACCGATGGCACAGGGGCCATCCAACAGTTATTATATGCGGGTGGATTCCTTCTCCTACTGCGGTATCCGGTATTATGATACGGTGAGTAAGAACGGCGGTGGTTTCTTCATGGAAACGATCCGCGGCAACCGGATCACCTACAACCTGCGGGCTGATAACATCATGTGGGATACGGCCAAGAAGGACTGGCGGCTCACGGGCGTCGTGGAGCGGAAGGTGGACAGCATGGGTGAGCGGGTGGCGTATTATCCGGAAGTGCACCGCAAGTACAGCTTTCGGCCGGCGGATCTCCGAAGGGATGATTTCATGCAGGCGCGCCTTACCTCTCCTGAACTTAGTCGGATGATCGAGTTGGAACAGTTGCGGGGATCGGAGACGGTGAAGGATCTGACCATGGAATACGCCAAGCGGACGTCCACTCCGGTATCCGTGATCATCCTGACCCTGATCGGAGCGATCCTGGCCTGCCGGAAGATCCGTGGCGGGAGCGGGATGCACCTGGCCTGGGGGATCGTGATCTGTTCCGTCTTCATCCTGGCCGACCGCTTTTCGACCATCTTCTCCACCAAGGGTGACCTGAACCCATATATCGCGGCCTGGATCCCGAACGTCATCTTTACCCTGGTCACCGGATGGCTGTACCGGCAGTCACCCAAATGATGACTAAACACAACTTTAACCATCATCTCTTGTTGCAAAGCCGGGCATTGTCATACCTTTGAAGGAAGGCAGCAATGCCCTTCACATCGGGACCGTCCGTTATGCCAAGGGTGAATAAAACCGGGCGTTTCCTGATTTCATTCAGAAATTCCAACGATCATGGGCATTATCAAGGAAAGGTTCAGGAAGAAGGCGGATGAGGTCTCCGCGGAGATCAAGGAGATCGTCAAGACACACGGAAGCAAGAAGATCGGAGAGGTCACACTGGCGCAGGTTTACCAGGGTATGCGGGGGATCACCGGACTGGTGACGGAGACTTCCCTGCTCGATGCCAATGAAGGCATCCGTTTCAGGGGTTATTCGATCCCGGAACTTCAGGCCAGTCTGCCCAAGGTGAAGGGCGGCAGCCAGCCCCTGCCCGAAGGATTGTTCTACCTCATGCTCCTCGGGACACTCCCGACGGAAGAGGAAGTGAACCATGTCACGTCCACGCTCCAGCGCAGGTCGCATGTCCCCAATTATGTTTTTGATACGATCGAGTCCCTGCCGGTGAATGCCCATCCGATGACGCAGTTCGTCGTTGGCATCATGGCGCTGCAGACCGAAAGCTCCTTCGCCAAGCGATATGCCGAGGGCATGTCCAAGAAGGATTACTGGGATGCGACATATGATGATGCCCTGGACCTGATCGCCCGCCTGCCCCGGATCGCGGCCTATATCTACCGCCGGAAGTATCGCAACGGGGATCATATCCAGCCCAACGGATTGCTTGACTGGTCTGGCAATTTCGCCCACATGATGGGGTATGATGACGAGTCATTCAAGGAACTGATGCGCTTATATATGACGATCCATGCCGACCATGAGGGCGGTAATGTATCTGCTCATACCACGCATCTGGTGGGTTCCGCCCTGAGTGATCCGTTCCTGAGTTTCGCGGCCGGCATGAACGGCCTGGCGGGTCCCCTGCACGGCCTGGCCAATCAGGAAGTGGTCAAGTGGATCTTCGAGATGCGCGAGCAACTCGGTGTCGAACTGCCATCCAATGAACAGATCGAGCAATACGTTCGCAAGACCCTCAGCGAGGGGAAGGTTGTACCCGGTTACGGCCATGCCGTGCTCCGGAAGACCGACCCGCGCTTTACCGCCCAGATGGAGTTCGGTCGCCAGCACATGCCGGATGATGCCCTGGTGAACACCGTATGGCGGATCTATGAAGTGGTGCCTCCGATCCTGAGCTCCCTCGGCAAGGTGAAGAATCCCTGGCCGAATGTGGATGCCCACAGCGGTGCCCTGCTCGTGCACTACGGCATGGTAGAGTACGAGTTCTACACGGTCCTTTTTGGCGTCAGCCGCGCCCTGGGTGTGCTCGCCAGCCTTTGCTGGGATCGGGCACTGGGCATGCCGCTGGAGCGTCCCAAGTCCGTTACCACCGAACTGGTCAAACGTTGGCTGGACGGCAAGGACGAGATTTGGGAAGGATGATCCAATTCGAAATCAATCGAAAATAATCGAAAGCCGGTCTGATGGTCAGACCGGCTTTTCTTTAATATCTTGATTTTGTGTGAGGCTTTTGCATCTGTTTTCGTGCGAGTGGACAGCCAATACAAGGTCCTTCGGCCATATTTATTATAGGTTTCAATTGCAGAGGTCGGCCTCAGGATGACAAAGTTGTGGGGTGCTTTATCCCGTGTGTCATTTCACTTCTCCGCGTTTCCTCCCCCCTGTGTCATCTTGAGCTGGAAGCCGGACAGTCCGCTGACAGCTCCGTAGCGGTTGGCCGGTACCATGAGGCAGTATTCTATGAAGGCGATCCCCCAACTGATCAGCACGGCCTTCCAGAGTGGGAGTTCCCTGAATTTCAGATGACCGTACCAGGCGAAGGTCATGAAGATGTTGGAGAGGGTCAGCAACAGGATCGTGCGGAGCATATACCATGAATGAGGCTCCGAAAATAAGGTTATTCCCGGAGCCTTTTTTCAGATCGTTTCCGCCTCAGGATTCGGCCGGGGCGGGGAGCAGGTGTTCTTCTATCACTTCCTTGAAGACCTTCTTGGGGAAGGCGCCGGGCTGCATCATCGGCATACCCGTTTTGGGGATGAAGAGGAAGGTCGGGATGCTCTGGATGCCGAATACCGACGCCAGCTCCTGCTCCACATCGGTGTTCACCTTATAAATGGTGAGGCGTCCGTCATATTCCTTCGCCAACTCCTCGAGGACCGGGGCCACCGCCTTGCAGGGACCGCACCAGTCGGCGTAGAAGTCGATGATGGCCGGCGTATCGCCCAGAAAATTCCATTCCTTATTGATTTCGTAGTTGAAGACCTTCTCCTTGAAGTCGGCCGTCGTCAGTTTTACCGTTTGCATGTCGCGATGTTTGATGCAAAGGTCTGATAAATCAACCGGTCCGGGCGTGACTAAAATTACACGGCTCGATCCCGGAGGGGTGATTTTTTAATGTTTACGATATTCTTTGATTATTTGTTTTTACTTTCATATCCATAAAGCGATTGGAAGATGCTGGCGCATATCCGGAGGGAGAAGATACTGGAGTTGTTACGGGAGGATGGTTCCGCCAAGGTGCTGGACCTGTCCCGGATCTTCAAGGTAACGGAAGTGACGATCCGTCAGGACCTGGAGAAGTTAGAGAAAGAAGGATGGGTGATCCGTGAGCATGGCGGAGCGTATCTGAAGGATATGCCCGACCAGGTGCAGGCGTTTTCCCTGGCGCATCAGGATCATCTGGACAAAAAGGCGCTGATCGCGGAGAAGTGCATGGATTTCATCGAACCGGGGGATACGATCATCCTGGATGCCGGATCGACCACCACGGAGATCGCGAAGAAACTCCGGGGGATGCGCCGGCTGACGGTCATCACCAATGCGGTGAACATTGCCCTGATCCTCGGGGCGGAACCGGGGATCGAGGTCATCGTTACCGGCGGGGAATTCAAACCGCCGACGCTCTCGCTCACGGGGCAGAAAGCTGCGGATTTCTTCCGGGGCTTGCATGTGCAGAAGCTCTTCCTGGCGACGGCAGGCATCTCGCTGAAGGCGGGGCTGACCTATCCCAGCATCAGCGACCTGGTGGTAAAGCGGGCGATGATCGATGCGGCTGATACGACCTACCTGGTGGCGGACTCCACCAAGATGGGGAAGGCGGCCTTCGCCAGCCTGGGTGCCCTCTCATTGATCGACTACATCATCACCGACGCGGGCATTGATGCCCGGCACCGTCAGGTGATGAAGGACAATGATATTGAACTGATCATCGCGCAGTGAACCATCTCTGCGCCCCTGACCCGAATACATCCAGCAAGATATGAAAGCAAAGACCCCGCAGACGCTTGGCGTCATCCTAGGCAATCGTGATTTCTTCCCGGACAAGCTCGTGGCGGAAGCCCGGATCGAGATCCTCAGCCTTTTTGAAGATATGGGCATCTCCGCCGTGCTGCTGAGCGATGCAGACTCGAAACTCGGAGGTGTGGAGACCTTCGCCGAAGCGCAGAAATGTGCGTCCCTGTTCCGTCAGCATGCCGACCGGATAGACGGCATCCTCGTGGTGCTGCCCAATTTTGGAGATGAGAAGGGCGTGGCCGAAGCGATCAAGCTGTCCGGCCTGCAGGTGCCCGTGCTGGTGCAGGGATATCCCGACGACCTGGGCCGGATGGATGTCGTCAACCGCCGGGATGCCTGGTGCGGGAAGATCTCGGTTTGTAATAACCTCTATCAGTTCGGCATTAAGTACTCTCTTACAACGAAGCATGTGGTGCGTCCGACGGATGCTTCCTTCCGGGTCGACCTGGAGTCCTTCCTCGGTGTCTGTCGGGTGGTGAAGGGTATGCGCAGCGTGCGTATCGGCGCCGTCGGTGCCCGTCCCGGTGCCTTCAACACCGTCCGGTACAGTGAAAAGATCCTGCAGCGGCATGGTATTTCGGTGACGACGATCGATCTCAGCGAGATCCTGGGTAATGCGAATAAACTGACGGCAGACGATGCCTCGGTGAAGGCGAAGCTCGAGCAGATCCATGCGTACACTTCAACAGGTGCCACTCCTCCGGACCGGCTGGTGCAGATCGCCAAACTCGATGTAGTGCTGGGTGACTTCATGCAGGAGCATGCACTTGATGCCACCGCCATCCAGTGCTGGACCTCACTGCAGAAGAACTACGGCTGCAATGTCTGTACCAATATGAGCATGATGAGCGAGCATATGCTGCCGTCTGCCTGCGAAGTGGATGTCACCGGTACGCTGAGCATGTATGCCATGCAGCTCGCCAGTGGCACGCCCTCTGCGCTGGTGGACTGGAACAACAACTACGCGGATGACGAAAGCAAGTGCGTACTGTTCCATTGCGGTAACTGGGCCAAGTCATTCCTGCCGGATATCTCGATCTCGACCGCCCCGATCCTGGGTACCAGCGTGGGTACGGAGAACACCTTCGGCGCACTGGATGGCCGCACACCGGCGATGCCGCTGACCTTCGGACGCATTAGCACGGATGACTGCAAGGGTGTCATCAAGGCATACGTCGGTGAGGGGGACCTGACGGACGATCCGCTGGAAACCTTTGGCAACCGGGCCGTCGCACAGATCCGCGATATGCAGGGACTCATGCAGTATGTCTGCCGGAACGGATTCGAACACCATGTGGTGATGAATGCCAGTCGCACGGCCGGGATCCTGAAAGAAGCTTTCTCCAACTATCTCGGCTGGGAGACCTACCATCACGCATAACCGAATTGGATGCATCCTGAACAACTCATTGAAAGGTCTGCGCATTATCGCAGGCACCTGTTATCGATCATCCATCATGCAGGGGCCGGGCATACGGGCGGCAGCCTCTCCTGCATCGATATCCTGAATGTGCTCTACAACCATGTGCTGCGGGTTTCTCCTGATACCTTTACTTCGGGTGACCGTGACCGTTATATCCAGAGCAAAGGCCATTGTGTGGAAGCACTTTACGTGGTGCTGGCCGATCGCGGATTCTTCCCGGCTGAAGATCTCAATACTCTCTGTCGTTACGGATCGCATTACATCGGACATCCGACCCGGAAGGTGAACGGGGTAGAACAGAATACCGGTGCCCTTGGGCATGGTTTGCCGATGGCCGTCGGAACGGCGCTGGCCGGAAAGCTGGACGGACGCGACTATCGGGTCTTCACGTTGCTAGGCGACGGAGAGTTGCCGGAGGGCTCCAACTGGGAGGCGGCACTCACGGCTGCGCATTATGCACTCGACAATCTCTGTGCGATCGTTGACCTCAACGGATTGCAGATCACGGGTCCCACGCGGGATGTGTGTGATACACAGCCGCTGGCAGACAAGTTCCGCAGTTTTGGATGGTCGGTCCGGGAAATCGACGGGCACGACATCCTTGCGTTGACGGAAACCCTGGAGGCCATTCCTTTTGAGGCAGGGAAGCCTTCCGTAGTGATCGCCCATACGATCAAGGGTAAGGGCGTCCCTTTCATGGAAAACAATATCAAATGGCATCACGGTGTACCGGATGCTGAACAATACGCCCGGGCGATGGAAGAACTCGGCGCAGATAAATCATTGGCAGGATGAGTGCACAACCTATGGCATCGCCGGCGGGATGGATGCCGAACCAGGATGTCTTCGCCCGGACCCTGATGGCGCTGGCAGATCAGGATGACCGCATCACCGTGGTGACGAGTGATTCAAGGGGATCAGGCAAACTGGTACCTTACGGTCATGCCTACCCTAAACAGATCGTGGAGGTCGGCATTGCGGAACAGAACCTCGTGGGGGTCGCGGCCGGACTGGCTTCCTGTGGCAGAAAGGTATTTGCCGTCTCTCCCGCTTGTTTTCTGACGGCAAGGTCGCTGGAGCAGATCAAGAATGACGTCGCTTATTCAGATAACCCCGTGACCCTGGTCGGGATCAGTGCCGGCGTGAGTTACGGGCCACTGGGCAGCACGCATCACAGTCTGCACGACCTGGCCGCACTGCGTGCGATCCATAACCTGACCATCATCGTTCCGGCGGACAATGCAGAGACCGCGGCGGCGGTGCAGGCCGCAGCCGATTGCGGACATCCGGTGTACCTGCGCTTCGGCAAGAAGCCGATGCCGGCATCCCTCACAGGACAGCCGTTAACGGGATTTGCTTTTGGCAAAGGCCGCATCATCCGCGAGGGTTCTGACGGATCGATCATCGCCAATGGCGAGACGGTGCTCCCTGCCCTGCAGGCGGCGGAAGCCCTGGCAGAACAGGGCATATCATTGACGGTGGTCAGCCTGCACACCGTGAAGCCATTGGATACGGAACTGATCGACCGGCTTTCGTCGAATGGTCGTCCGATGCTGACCGTAGAAGAGCACAGCGTACATGGAGGCATTGGTGAGGGGGTAGCCGCCTGGTTGATGCAGCATCGGAGACATTTGCCGTTCCGCATCATGGGACTGCCGGATGAGTACACCGTGACCGGTTCGCAATCAGAGATCTTCGGGCACTATGGCATCGATCGCGAAGGGATATCTGAGCGTTTCAGGGAACTCCTCAGATAAATTAAATATAAATCAGCGCTTCATCAGTCACAATTGCTTTGCCATATGAATATAAGATCTTCCATTCTGCTCCTGCTGGCGCTGATGGTCATGGTGCGTTGCGGGTCGCCACGTCGCAACGGCCCGCGAAAGGTGGCCGTGGTGGTATCCACGCTGAACAATCCCTGGTTTGTATTTCTGGCAGAGACGGCGGCGGCAAAGGCGAAGTCGCTCGGTTATGAGGCGCGCATCTTTGATTCGCAGAACAACACGGCGTTGGAGCGGGATCATTTCGAGAACATCATGGTGGCGGGCTATGATGCCATTCTGTTCAATTCCACGGATGCCGATGGTTCTGTCGCCAATGTGATGCAGGCGAAGGAGGCCGGCATTCCGGTCTTCTGCATGGATCGTGAGATCAA
>VFQT010000519.1_pt1 | contig 55124 bp, 44 predicted proteins | sample 3512381 | NCBI WGS metagenome assembly VFQT01 (sample SAMN10412376, study PRJNA504923) | tailings metagenome | isolation source: Relicate 2 Philex TSF3 active mining site | place: Philippines: Tuba, Benguet | collected 2017-08-29
GGCTGTGTCCCCGGTTGGGGCTGTGTCCCCGGTTGGGGCTGTGTCCCCGGTTGGGGCGGTGTCCCCGGTTGGGGCGGTGTCCCCGGTTGGGGCTCAGATTCGTCCGGCAGCGGTACCGGCTGACGCAGACGTGGCGGACGGGACTCAGTGGATGACTCCGGGGCATTTTCCGGCTCTGCCGAAGGCAGCGGACGCGGTGACTGCAGGCGACTGCGCGGCACCGGGGCTGTCGGGCCAGAGTTATCACGACGCCGCAGTGTTCGCGGCGGCGCGCTGCCAGGCTCAGCCGCTGCATCAGGATTGGCCGATGAATCCGCATCGGCGGGCCGGGAAGGAACAGTCTGCGGTGCTGCCGGCTCAGCCTGAGGCCCGTCCGACGGCATCGACGGAGCGGCCTGCGGAGACTGAAACTGCTGTGCCTGCTGCTGCAGCTGCTTAAGAAAATCCTGCAGCGATTCGGCGGATTCAGGAGTCAGCCTGGGAGCAGGCTGTGGTGGAACTGCGGGATTTGGCTGAGCCCCCTCGGGGGGCACCGGTGGCAACAGCCCGTCCTGCCGGAACTGCTGCAGCATGTCCTTCAGCTTCTGCTGAGTTTCCGGCTGCTGCAGACTTTTTTGCAGCGACTGAGGCGACAGACCCTGCAAACCCGGAGGCACAACGTCCGGAGGCAGCTGATCCTGCAGCTGCTTCAGCGCGTTTCCCAGCTGATCCAGTGCCGCAGGAGGCACAGGAGTCCGCTGCTGCTGTTCGATCGTCTGCCGAAGTTTCTGCAGCAGCTGTCGTGACGCGGCAGGAACACTGGCAGCCCGGTCCGGCAGCGGCAGCGGACGCTGTGTCTGATCCTGCCCCACGCAGATACTGACCGACAACAGCACACCGCTGTGCAGTAATGCCAGCAGCAGCCAGACCCGCAGCGAACGAACAGTGCCAGCTACGGTGCTCATCACGGCTGCACCCACGCGGGCGGCTGCAGGCCGATGTTCAGCGGCTGCAGATCCGCCGGCAGAAACCAGCCGTCACGACGAATCAGTTCACCGTCAAACCAGATTTCTCCGCCACCATAATCCGGTCGCTGAATCAGTACCAGATCCCAGTGCACGCAGCTGCGGTTGCCATTGTCGGCCTCCTCGTAGGCGTTCCCCGGAGTGAAGTGGAAGGAGCCACCGATCTTTTCGTCGAACAGTGTGTCCAGCATGGGATGCAGAATGCGGTTGTTGGTCCCAAACGACCATTCCCCGATGTAGCGTGCCCCGGGATCGGCATCGAGAATCTGATTCAGTCGCTCAGGAGCATTGCGGCAATCAGCGTGCTCAATCCGCCCGTTTTTCAGTTCGAACCGAATGCCTTCGAAAACAGTACCCTGATACCGCGAGGCCGTGTTGAACTGGATGGTGCCGTTCACACTGTCCTTTACCGGAGCAGTGAAGATTTCACCGTCAGGGATATTGCATTCACCCGCACACGGTACGACGGGAATGTTGCGGATGGAAAAGCTGAGTTCCGTGCCAGGAGCAGTGATGCGAACCTGATCGGCAGCTTCCATGCGGGCTTTCAGCGGCAGCAGATCCCGAGCCATGGCGGCATAGTCGGCCGTGCAGACGTCAAAGTAGAAATCTTCAAACGCTTCACAGCTTTTGCTGGCAGCCTGAGCCATTGAAGGAGTGGGGTAGCGCAGGACGACCCACCGCGTATGCGGCACTCGGATCTGAATGTGCACCGGCTGCCACCAGTGTTTCTGGTACAGATCCATGCGCTCACCGGGGACATCGGCGAACTCGTTGGAATTGGCCGAGCCACGTATTCCGATGTAGGCGTCCATCTGCTTCATCAGGCCGGCTTCGTGATCCCCGGCCAGCATCATCCCGGCTTCCGTGGCCGTGCGATACAAGGCCCTCTGGATGGCGTTGTTTTTGACAATCACCAGCGGCGTGGCACCAGCCTGGCTGGCGATTTCGACCAGCCGGCACACCAGCGCCGGATCGGGCAGATCGATGGCTTCAATCAGCAGTTTCTGACCGGCCTGAATACGGCAGCTGTGATGCAGCAGCACCTGAGCCAGCCGTTCAATACGAGGATCTTTCATGGGGAATTCCGGGGAGCAGCGTCAAAGTCACCGGGGAAAGTCTGCGGCACGATGAAGAGCATAGACTTTTGAGGGGGAAAAAGCATGCTCAATCCGGGTGGAATCCGAGTTTCCAGCCGCAGATGGCGGGCGGTGTTTACGGCGAGTCTTTCCATGGCTGACCGCAGTCCGTAGAATACTCACACCGAAGACGTCGGCAGCAGCCGGCTTCGGACCTGCACTCACGCAATCTTCTGCACATCGGAATGTGACTATGTTGTGGACTGACCGGTTTCGGGCCCCTGCCGTCTCTGAGAACGCTCTGCTGCACCCGCGCCGGCGGCATCTGTCCATACTGCTGGCGGTGATCTGCTGCTGTGCAGCACTGGCCCCCGCAACGGCGCTGGCACAGCGCACGGGCGGCTCCATCGAAGTGGAAACAAAATCGGCGTATTCGCACATTCGCGTACGCCGCAGCGGCAGCGTTCGATCGCTGATCTTTGTCAGGGATTCCGGAGAAGAAGCTTATGAAAGCCAGGTCAACCTGAAGACCCCCTGGGTACTTAGGTTCAGTTACCTGCAGCACATGTTCGCCAATTATCTGTTTCAGCCGGAACAGAAGGACGCCATCATCGTGGGCCTCGGGGGCGGATCCATGATCCACTTCCTGCAGAAATATGATCCGCAGGTGAATATTGAAGCGGTGGAAATTGACCCGGTGGTCGTGGAACTGGCCGAACGCTACTTCGCTGTCAAACAGAAAAGCAACGTGCGACTGATCATCGCCGACGCCTTTGACTACCTGAAAAAGACAACCAAAAAATACGACACAATTTACATGGACGCGTTCCTGAAACCTTCCGCCACCACGGATGAAACCGGAGTGCCGCTGAAACTCAGGACACAGGCCTTCTACCAGCAACTGCAGGGACTGCTGAAACCAGGCGGAAGTGTGGTGTTCAACATCAACCCGCACGCACAGATGAAAGCTGACATCGAAACCATCAGCGAATCCTTTCCGCAGACCTACGTTTTCAGTCTGCCAAATTCCGAAGGCGTCGTGGTCGTGGGCAGCATGCAGACCAGCCGGCTGACAGCAGCCCAGCTGTCCGCTGCCGGAAAATCGCTGGATAAACGCTTCAAATGCGGCTTTTCATTCGACGACATTGCCAAACGTCTGCGCAAACAGTAGACGCCAAATGAGAACGGGCCACCGAAGTGGCCCGCCCTGAAATCCGCTGTCCGCCGACTGCTGCGGCCGCCGACAATTATTTGGTAATGATCTCGCGCACCGTGCGGCCGCTGGGAATCATCGGCAGCACGTGCTCCTGATACGGACAGATCACATCCAGCAGGTACGGGCCATCGTAAGCCAGCATCTCCGCCAGTGCCGCCGGATACTCGGCCCGACTGCGGACCTGACGAGCTTTAATGCCGTAACCTTCGGCAATTCGCACAAAATTCGGGAAGGTTTCCTCGGGCATCTTCCCGTCACCTTCACCCAAAGCCTCCGGATGATCCACCGGGCCGAGATATGTGTGAGCACGGCGACCGGACATGAACCGGTCTTCCCACTGCACCACCATCCCCAGATGCTGATTGTTCAGCAGCAGGATCTTCACCGGCAGCTTCTCACAGAACAACGTCCCCAGTTCCTGAATGTTCATCTGGAACGAGCCGTCGCCGTCAATGTCGATCACCAGCGAATCAGGATGCGCCGTCTGCACACCCATCGCCGCCGGCAGACCAAAGCCCATCGTCCCCAGACCAGAGCTGCTGAGCCAGCGCCGCGGCCTGTCAAATTTGTAGAACTGAGCCGCCCACATCTGATGCTGACCAACCCCGACAGCCACATAGGTGTCGCGATGCTGAGTCTGTCGCCAGAGCTCTTCAATGGCGTACTGCTGCAGAATGGCATCGCCCGCATCCCCGTAGCTGAGCGGAAATTTGGCCTTCCAGCCGGCAATCTGCTGATGCCACTCCGACAAATCCGGAATGTCCTCGTCCGTCAGAGCCGCGTTCAGAGCCTGCAGTGCCTCGCAAACGTCGCCGTGAACCGGAATATGAGCTTCCTTGTTCTTGTGAATTTCGGATGCGTCAATGTCAACATGCACGATCTTGCCGTGCTTCGCAAACTCTTCCAGCTTGCCCGTGACTCGATCATCAAAACGTACCCCGAACGCCAGCAGCAGGTCCGCCTGATCGACCGCGTAGTTGGCGTAAACAGTGCCGTGCATGCCCAGCATGTGCAAAGACTGGGAATGAGTCCCCGGGAAAACTCCCAGACCCATCACCGTCATCGTGACCGGAATGCCGGTCCGCAGAGCGAACTTTGTGAGCTCTTCTGAAGCATTGCTGTGGATGCAGCCGCCACCCACATACAACACCGGACGCTTCGCGCGACGCACTGCAGCCAGAATCTGCCGCACCTGCTCAGGAGCCACCGGGCGAGTCTGCGGGCGATAACCCGGCAGATTCATCGGCGGATCAAAGTCCACTTCGGACAGCGGCAGCGTCTGCAGCTGCACGTCCTTGGGAACGTCCACCAGCACCGGACCCGGACGACCCGTCATCGCCACATAATACGCTTCCTTCATCACCCGAGCCACATCGCGGACGTCCGTGATCATGTACTGATGCTTGGTGATCGCCCCGCAGACCTCCACCATCGGAGTTTCCTGGAAGGCATCACTGCCAATCACCGCCTGAGGAACCTGTCCCGTGATGCAGATCATCGGGATGCTGTCCAGTTTCGCGTCAGCAATCCCCGTCACCAGATTGGTGGCACCCGGGCCGCTGGTGCCCATCACCACACCAATCTTCCCGGTGGAACGAGCAATCCCCTGGGCCGCAAAACAGCCGCCCTGCTCGTGACGCGGCAAAATCGTCCGAATTCGCTCACGATGCTCACGCAGGGCCTGATGCAGCGGCATGCTGGCACCACCCGGGTAGGCGTAAATCGTCTCGACACCCAGTCGGACCAGCATCTCGACCAGGATCTGAGCACCATTGATTGTCTGAGTTGCATTTTCGACGGTAGTCAACGTCATCACCCTTCCACAACTTCAACGCACAACTGCAAAGTGAATAGCAGGCGGCCACGTGTACGTCTGTTCCGATGGCCCGGAGCAGGACGTGATCGCTGCGCGGAATGAGCCCCGCAGGGGAAGTCTATTCTGTGGAATGCCGCGGATCGATGAAGAAATCTGCCGGAATGCCCTGAATGCCGGAAAGTCTCAGAAGGGGAATCAGAAAAGAGCGAGCAGTCCAGTTGGGCAGGCTGGGAAAGGCCTGTTCAGGACCTGCTGGTCAGCAATCCCCGCCATGATCGAACGCCGCGGCATCACCAAGTCCGGTTGACTCCGCCGGCCGGCCGGGACTACAAGGGGACACAGGGCCTCCGGAGGCAGGCCCGAATGGAGTCGTTTTCCCGGAATTCTCGTGATTTTCCGCGAATCTGGCTCGAGATCGACGGAGCGATCGGATGCGACATCTGGCGTTAACGGGACTGATGGCAACGCTGCTGGCAGGCTGTGGCGGATCAGACAAAGGCGATGCAGCGGCAAAAACTGCCGGTATCCCGCTGGCGATCGCCTCGGCGAAACAGTCTGAAACTCCGGTGAAAGTCACCAAAAAGCTGGACGAGTATCCGGCGGAGATTCGTGCGCTGCTGCAGCGGGCGAATGCCGCGGTTGTCGCCGGTCGCAACGCTGTGGCAATCGAATCGTTGTGTCAGGCCATCGGTCAGACTCCGGAAGACGCCAGTCTGTTCCGGATGCGGGCAGACGTGTACAAGCTGCAGGGCGAAAACGCGAGTGCTCGTGCGGACTTCAGCACCGCCCTGCGTCTGGCCCCGAACGACCCGGACCTGTGGAATAATCGCGGCTACTTTCTGATGAGTCAGGGGCTGACTGCGGAAGCATTGAGTGATTTCAACCGCGCGATCCAGTTGCAGCCGGCGCATTCCGCGGCGCTGAACAATCGCGGTCTGGTGCATCTGGCCAACCAGAAGATGGAAGATGCTGAGGCTGACTTCACAAAGGCCATTGACGCTGACCAGAAGTTTGTCGATGCGTGGAACAACCGCGCTTTTGCCAGGCTGAAACTGAATCGTCTGGCTCCGGCAATGGACGACATTCGTCAGGCACTGCGGCTGGATGAGCGCTATGCCACGGCGTGGAATAACTGTGGCCTGATTGCGGTGCGTCAGGAGAACTGGGAGGAGGCAGTGCGGGCATTTTCGAGAGCGATTGAGCTGGAGCCGCTGGATTCGCGGTGGCTCGGACATCGCCGCGAAGCGCTGCTGAAACTGGGTCGCTATGAAGAGTCTCAGGCGGATGCGGCAAGAGTCCTGTGGCTGGAAGAACTGAAGCGACTGTCAGCGGCGGCCCAGCAGAGTCCGCGTGGTACGGAAGTCTGGCTGCAGCGCGGCTCGCACCTGATGGCCGGCCGCGAATTCGGAGCGGCCGCTCAGGACTTCACTCGCGTCCTGCTGCTGCAGCCCAAAAACGCGGATGCACTGGCAGCCCGGGCACGTGCGTGGGTTGCCATGGGAGATCGTGATCGGGCCATGGCCGACTGCGATTCATGCCTTGCCATCCGCGCAGACAAGGATGCTCTGTCGCTGCGAGGTGATCTGTGGCTGCAGCGTGAGGATCCGGAACGTGCGCTGGCGGACTACGAAGCTGCGGAACGGTTCGATGAACAGGTCGCGCAGGCTTATGACCAGCGCGCAGCAGCTTACGCAAAGTCCGGAAAGCCGGCGGAGGCCGCAGCAGACCGGACGCGTGCCGCCGGAATTCGCTCGGCACTGGCTGCTCCGGCCGCAGCCACAGCCGCACCGGCCGCGGCAGATCCGTCGTTCAATCCCTGATCCGGCTGTCGGCAGACTGAATCGTGACCGGCGGCAGACTGGCCCTGCCGGGAGGCCGAAAGTATGATGCGGGGCGGAATGCGGTTGTCCGCAGGCTCTGACTTTTCCTGATCTCCTCCCCGGTCTGCTCATGAGTTCCGCGTCGCGACCGAACACTGCAGCCCCAGGAAACTTCCTGTTCGGAAGTTTCGTGTCGCTGGTTCTGCATCTGCTGCTGCTGCTGCTGGCCAGCCTGCTGCTGAAGGGTTGTCAGCAGGGCAGTCCCGGATCAGCCGGCGGGGAGGCCTTTCGCGAAGTGGGCCTGTTCGTGGTGGATGGTTCCGAGGACGGGCGGGGGGACGTCGGGCTGCAGCCTGGTGAAGGCTCGGACGATCAGACACAGCCGGCACCACAGAGCTCCGCAGCGACGAACACCGCTGCCGACCAGACAGCAGCAGCAGACAACCCGGCCGGTCGTGTACCGCAGCAGATTCCGGACACCGGAACTCTGAGCGATCCCGAGCAAACCGGAGCTGAAGATGGCAGCCAGGCGGCGCCGCTGTCCGGCCTGATCGGTCCGGGGGCAGCCATCGCGGGGCGCAGCGGCGGGACAGCCGGGGGCAGTGAATCCCTGATTCAGCCACTGCAGTCCGGCGGTGCGCGAAAAATCGGCGGGGTGGGAGGCCCCGGCGAAACAACGTTCATGAACATCGCAGGAGTGGGCAAGTCGTTTGTTTACGTGATCGACACCAGCAGCAGCATGGACGGTCCGCGACTGCGAACTGCCCGGGCACAGCTCAAAGCCAGCCTGCGCCTGCTGCAGCCCAACCAGCAGTTCGCCGTGATCCTGTACAACGAATATCGGGTGCGACTGAAGCTGCGACGCCAGGCCGAGCAGCCCATGTATTTCGCCACCGATGTGAATAAACAACTGGCTGCCCAGGAAATTGACAGGATCGCCTCAGACAGCGGAACCGATCACCGGCCCGCCCTGCTCGAAGCGCTGGCACTCAAACCGGACGTGGTCTATTTCCTGACGGACGGTGACGAACCCGAACTGAGTCCGGCTGACCTGCGGGACATCGCTCACTACCGCAACGGGGCAACAATTCACGTCATCAAATTCGGGGATGGAACCTTCACCAGCCGGACCCTGAACTGGCTGCAGAAACTGGCCCAGCTGGGTCAGGGGGAATACCGCGAGATCAGGGCCGAAGCCCGGTGATGGCCGCCTGGCAGTGGCAGCCTGGGATCACCCTGCTAGAATGCTGACTGTCAGTTCTGCGACAGTGCCGCAGGATGCAGAGTGTGGTTTTCAGTTCAGGATATCGGCTATGACCGGGTATACGGTGCACACGGGTGCTTCAAAGAAGTTTGTCAGTGGCTGGGATCGTGTTTTCGGAGATGACAGCAGCAGCGGCGGCAAAGCTGCGACCAGAGGCAGCAGGAAGTCTGCCGGCGACGGTGCCGCCAAATCCGCAGCGGCAAAAAGCGGCAAAGGCCGCAAAAAATCCTCATAAACCCTACGGCCCGCAGACAAACTTCCGGGGACGTCCCAACATACCCCCCTCGGTATTGAATTGCTGATCGTCTGTACGAGAGGATACCGGCAGGACCGGGGCGGCTCAGGTGCGCCGCGTCCGGTCCGTCGGAGGTCGCCGTCATGTCCTGGTCTGCTCAGACACTGCTGCAGTCGCTCGCTGCAACCGCCGAACAGCTGCTGGATTTTGCCATTCCGCCGTACTGCCCGCTGTGCCGTGATGTGCTGGCTCAGCCCGCACAGGCGGCCGTGTGTTACTGTCTGCAGTGCAGCCGAAGACTGGCGGAACAGACGGGGGACCGCTGTCAGCGGTGTTCAGCCGCTGTCGGCCCGTGGTCTTCCACGCAGCGAGGCTGCGTTCACTGTCGCGGCAGGACTCTGCGGTTTCGTTCGGCTGTGTGCCTCGGGATGTACCATGATGACCTGCGACGAGCACTGCTCTCCGCCAAATGGTCCTTTTCCTCGGTGCAGATGCAGTCGCTGGCACGATTGCTGGCACACCGCTGTGCTCCGCAGCTGCAGGCGCTGCAGGTGGATCGAGTTATTCCGATCCCGCAGCACTGGAGACAGCGGCTGCTGCGGCACTTTAACCCGGCATGGCTGGTGGCCGAGCAGCTGGCCGGCGTGCTGAATGTTCCCTGTGACATTCACATCCTGCGAAAGTCCCGCAGGACTCGCCCGCAAAAACGCGTTTCCGTAACGCAGCGATTCGACAATCAGAAACAGTCATACGCAATCCAGGACGCGGCAGTGATTCGCGGAGAGCGCATCCTGATTGTGGATGACGTGCTGACCACAGGTGCCACATGTTCCGAAGTTGCCGGGGTGCTGCTGAAAGCCGGTGCGGCCGAATGTCACGTGGCTGTCATCGCCCGAGTGCTGGATCATTCGGCCTGAGCGGCCCTGCGGATGTCAGGGCAGCAGCAGCACAGGCCAGCGACTGTGAGGCTGCACGGTGTCGACAGCCGCCGCGCTGTCAACAAACACCACCGCGTCATTCGGGTTCAGCAGCGACAGGTCCACGTCCTGCGGAATTCGCCATTCCTGTTCAGCGACCGTGTCCGTAACGCCATCCTGAGTGGCTTTCTGGTACCACGGCTGATCGGCAGCGGACAGTGACTTCCAGGTGTCGTCACTGCCGTAGCAGACAGGCCTGAGATCATACGAACCGAGGGCTGATCGGCGAATGGCCAGTCCCCACGGCTCAAAATCGTAACGCTGCCGATGCCCCCGGAAAACACGACGGCGACGAAATTCGCTGAGCGGCACTGCGGTAAATGAAACGACCGGGTGTCCGCCACGAATGGCCAGTCGCGATGCCCGCAGCCGCTGCTCGGCCAGAATCCGCAGCAGCGTGCCACAAGCCGAATGATCACAGTGGTTTCGCAGCAGCGATTCGCAGTAGTGCTGACGAGTTTCGCCGGGCCACGGGCCGGCAGCCGGTCGTGTCCAGTGGCAAAGCCATTGATCGGGGCACACCAGCGGGTGATCCTCGGGCAGTGCCGGAAACGCCGTCGACGTCATCCGCTGCACAGCCATCCCGTCTCCGGGTTGAGCGGCGGAGTCCCGCTGAAGTTCTTCGGGATCCCCAAGCAGACGCACCCGCAGCTGATGCTCCGGGGAAAGACAGGGCAGACACTCGGGGGCCACGTACACGGGTTTGCGGTGTCGCCGAGGATCATTCAGGTGCATTTCGATCAGTCGGACCATGTTGCCCTGCGGGCGGCACTTCAGCACACGGATTTCGTCAGCAATGGCAAACAGAGCCAGATCCCCCGGCGGCAGTCCCGCAGCCCGCTGTCCGGGCTTCCGGCCGAGCTGCAGTGTGAGCCTGGACAGTCCGAACAGATCGCAACCGGCCGTCAGTACATCGGCTCCGGCAGTCCGCTCACAGATGAGTACCTGTGTGCTGTCGGTCGGCAGCGCAGCCAGGGTACTGCGCAGGCGGCTGAGCCACCGTGTTTCCTGATCCAGCCGTTTGCTGAGACGACTGGAGACGACAGCGACGCGACGCCAGCCGGCACCTGACGGACCAGCAGGCTGGCACGCCGAACTCGCCCAGTGCGACAGCACCGAAACAGCGTCGGCTGTGTCTGCAGACTTCAGCTCAAATGCCGGAGTTGCCTGTTGCACCATACTGCACCTGTGGTCTGAAGATCACGCATCCGTTACTGCTGCTGATCCTTTCCCGTAAGCCACTCCAGCGGAAAAACCGCCAGCTGCAGCCGGGAGTCGGCTTCATGGAAGCACAACAGTCGGCCGTCAGGCAGAAATGCAAGATCTGAGTAGGCACTTTTGCCGGGTTCCAGGGTGCGTTCAACAGGCCACGTGCGGCCAAAGTCCCGACTGAGCCTGATCGTCAGGTTTTCGCGTTTACCGCGACCACCGGGAATCTCCTGCCCCTGCTTGTCACGAGCCAGCGTGTACGGATTGGAATACACCACCCAGCCGGGTTTGTCGGGAACACTGGCCACGCTGGCCATACAGATCGGCTCCCAGAGCTCGGGGTGAAACTGAGGAGTCGTCCAGGCGGAGGCCCCATCCGGACTGTACGAGACCAGTTTGCGACTGGCTTTGGATTCATTGCGGGAAATCAGCAGCACTCGCCCATCAGACAATTCCGTCAGGATGGTTTCGTTGGGATCTTCGAAGTCGCCGGAATCCGGCACGACAATGGCTCCGGCCTGCCACGTCTGTCCGTGGTCATCGCTGTAGATGGTCGCTGACACGGAAGGATGATGATCGCGAACTCCGCCATAAGCCAGCCAGACCGGTACCACCAGTCGTCCGCTGCGAAGCTGAATTCCGTGTCCGGGCCCGGTGGCCAGCACTTTCCAGTCGCACTCACTGCGAAAGGCGGCAAAGGCGGAGGTGATTTCGCGAGGAGCGGACCAGGTGACTCCGTCATCTGTGCTGCGAATTGTGAAGCAGCGGGAGTAGTTGACACAGTACAGAAATTCGATGGCCTGCGTTTCGCGATCAATAATCGCAACGGGATTGTTGACGGTTTGTTCGGCATCCGCAGTCGCGTTGCCGGACGTTCCGGCAATGCGCGGTCCGTGATGTGCGATATGCTGTGGTTCAGACCATGTGCGTCCGGCATCGGTACTGCGACGCAGGTGCACTTCAATCTCACCCCAGTCACTTTTGCTGCGGCGGCGGGCTTCACACCATGCGAGGATTGTGCCGCGAGTTGTCACGGCGATGCCGGGAATGCGGTACAGCGAAACGTCGTGCTGACCGGCCGCAAAAACGGTGGTGCTGAAAAATTCGTCGGCAGCAGAATTCGCCACTGTGGCCGACTGTGCCACAGCCTGCGGACCGGTGGTCAGCAGCAGTGACAACAGCAGCAGTACTGGTCTTTGAAGCAGCGGGATCTGCATGGCGGGCACCAATCGACTGAGACGTGACGGGAAACACAGGCAGCAGGGAGCAATGAAGAATCACCCTCACAGTCTGTCGCGGGGATCGACAGATCTCAACTCTGTCCCCCGTGGATTTGTCGCGGAAATGTCGGCTGAATGCGATGCTGCGGGCTTCCGCGAAATTTCGCGTGGATCGGAATCACCGGAAGAATCGGCACAAACTGCGGGAATTTGACGGGCAACAGACGTTCAGGTGAACCTGCAGGCAGTGCTGCAGCGGGGCTGGAAGCCTGAGAAACCCCCAATTCCCCGTTTTTTTCATCCCTGAGCAGTCCCTGGGCTGGCTAGAATTTGGTGTGCTGCTCGCCGGATCCTGCCGATTTCCTGTTGGTGTGACGGTGACTCACTGATACCCCGGTATCAGCATTCCTGCCCTTACCTCTGTCGCTGCAGTGCCATGCTGTCAGCGATCCCCCCTGCGAGGCGATCATGGCTGCACCAACAAATACAATTTATGCCCGGGCGATTGCGCTGCGGGGATTGCTCTGCTGTCGCTGGCGGTTACTGCTGCTGATCTGCGCCATCGGTGCAGCAGCAGGGCTCACAACGGCCCGCTCCGGCGATGCAAACGGTCTGCAAGGTCGACTGCTGATTGTGCAGCCTTCACGTTTTCGCATCACGCGCGAGTGTTCAGGTCTGATTGAACCGGTGACCACCTCAGTTGTGCAGTCCGGCTGTCACTGGACCGTGTCAATTCTCAGCCTGGTGCCGGAGGGCACTGAAGTGCAGGCCGGCGACGTCGTGTGTGTGCTGGACTCATCAGAGATTCAGGAGTTTCTGCGTTCTCGCGAGATCTCCCTGATCCGGGCCAATGCGGCCGTCACCGCTTCGCTGAAATCGGAAGAGTTGCAGCGAACGGCCGCCGAACGCCGGCTGTCGGATGCTCAGTTCGCCCTGCAGTCGGCAGAAATGGATTTGCAGCAGTACGTGCACGGCACACACCCGAAGCAGGTCGACAAACTGGATCGGGATCTGCAGCTCGCAGAGACTCAGAAGCAGTCTGCCGAGGACGAATATGCCTTTACGCGACGGATGTGGATGACGGGGGTTGCCAATCGGTCCGAGGTCGATGCGGCCGGCATGGCTCTGACCAACCGCAGCGTGCAGGCGGGACGACTGGCAGGTCAGAAGGAGCTGCTGCAGAAATTCACCGATCCGCGAACTCGCCGCCGGCTGGAATACAACGTCGATCATCTCAAACTGAATCTGGCCCGCACGGACCTTGCCAATTCCCTGGCCGAAACCCGCTACCGCATGATTTCGCTGTCGGACCAGCGGCGTCTGGACATTTACGAGCGTTACGCCCGCACGGCTCGCGAAAGCATCGAGGCCTGCACCCTGAGAGCTCCGCGGGCCGGTCGAGTGACTCATGCGAACAGCTGGTACAACCGCAGTCGCGGCGTACGAACCATCGAGGAAGGTCGCTCTGTGTACTATTCGCAGGCGATTTTTGAGATCCCTGATGAGCACGAGCTGAAGATCAGTTTTGGGCTGGATGAAACTCTGGTGGCCCGTGCTGTCCCCGGAATGACTGTGGACGTCAAACTGCCGGGATTTGAGCAGTCCCCGGTCAGGGCTGCGGTCAAGTCCATCAGCAATTTCCCGAAGCAGCGGTGGACGAACGGCGTGGAGATTCGTGAGTACATGGTGGAGGCCCTGCTGTACCCGACGGATGAACAGCGAGCGCAGCTGCACCCGCAGCAGGATGCCACTGTCGAAATCACCCTGACTGACGATCCGCAGGCTCTCGTGGTTCCGAAGGACGCAGTCGTCCGACGCAATGGTCGCCCCTGTGTCCTGGTGCCTTCAGCCGATCAGTCCGAGCTGCTGCCGCTGGCCGTGACTCCGGGTGAAGTTCACGACGGCGAAGTGATGATTCTCGAGGGCCTGACTGCCGGCATGCAGATTGTCCGCCACGCAGACGTCAACTGACATCGACCAGCCGCGGCCCCAGCACGTCAAAACGCGGTTCGATCCCCAGTCCGGCCGATGTGCCTGCCTGCATGAATCCGTTGATTCGCTGCGGTGCATTGCTGGCTGTGCTGACCGTGACATAACTGTTGAAATCGGTGCTGGTGAACCGCAGCTCTTCGGGTGTGCTGTGTGCCAGATGGGCAATGGCTGCCGTGGTGATGTCGCCACCCCAGCTGTCCTCCAGAGTCATGGCAATCCCCATGCTGACGCACAGGTCACGCACCTGCCGCGTTTTTGTCAGCCCGCCCAGCTTGCTGATCTTCAGATTCACAACATCCATCGCCAGATCGGCGCGACCGCGGAGCAGCATTTCGAGACTGTCCACGTTTTCGTCCAGCACAAACGGATGATCTGTCTGACGCCGCACCGCCAGACACTCTTCATAGGTCAGGCAGGGCTGTTCAATGTAGACGTCGACGTTCTTCACCGCCCGGACAACTCGCACCGCTTCGTGCTGAGTCCAGCCGGTGTTGGCGTCGGCCACCAGTCTGTCAGATGGCTGCAGCATGGCCCGCACAGCATGAATGCGTTCGATGTCAGTATCGGGGTCACCGCCGACTTTGAGCTGGAAGCGGGTGTAGCCGGCAGCCCGGTAGCCGGCCACCTTCTTTGCCATCTCATCGGGGGACTCCTGAGAAATCGCGCGATACAGTCGCACACTTTCCCCATAACGGCCCCCCAGCAGTGTGCAGACCGGCAGGCCACTGGCTTTGCCCAGCAGGTCCCAGCAGGCAATATCGATCCCGGATTTGACGTAGGGATGACCTTTGAGTGCGGCATCCATGCGATGATTCAGGCGGGCAATTTCGCGAGGATCCCAGCCGATCAGATGCGGGGCCAGCTCCCGCAGACCAGCTCGCACGCCCTCCGCATACGCCGGCAGATAGAACGGGCCCAGCGGACAGACTTCACCGTAGCCCGTCAGACCACACTCGGTTTCGATTCCCACGATGGTGCTGTCGAAGACCGTCACCGATTTTCCGCCGGACCATTTGTAGGACCCCTCGTTCAGCGGCAGTTCGACTCGATGAGCAAAGATGCGTCGGATTTTCATGAGCAGTTCGATGTCTGGTTTGGTTGGAGACAGAAATTCGGATTGAGAGCAGCAGCGGTGGAAAGGCCGGCCAGGGCTCAGGATTTGCCGGTTCGCTGCAGCCAATCCAGCAGCAAACCCGGGACATCCACGCCGCAGGCCTGCTGCAATCCGCGCCAGCCAGGCACGGCATTGACTTCAATGACGAGGGGCTGGCCTGCAGCATCGTACATCAGATCGACTCCGGAAAAAACCGCGCCCACCACATTTGCCGCGGCAGTTGCCAGCTGCACTTCGTGCGGAGCGGGATGCCACGGCGTCCCGGTGCCCTGCTGAGAAATGTTGGCGCGGAATTCCCCGGGACGCGGCGTTCTCCGCATGGCCCCCAGCACCCGTCCGTCCAGCAGCAGCAGACGCAGATCAAACGCCGGCCCTGCCACAAATTTCTGGACATACAGCACGGCACTGATGCGTTCCAGAGTTCTGCAGACACGCATCGCAATTTCAGGGTCCGTCACACGCACGATGCCTCGGCCCTCGGCACCGAACAGCGGCTTGATCACCACATCGCGACCAAGCTCTTCAAAAGCCTGCAGGGCAGCTTCCGCTCCTTCGCAGATGACCGTGTCGGGCACCGGGAGTCCCTGTTCGGCGAGCCGCTGCGTTGTGAGGTACTTGTCCACGGCACATTCCAGTGCCCGAGGAGAATTCACGATGCGAGTCCCGGCGGCTTCCAGTCCGGACAGCAAATCCATTCGCGCCACGACCTGTTCCAGCGAACCAGGCGGCATCGTGCGGACAAGCACTGCGTCCAACCCGGTCAGTTCGTCAGCACCGCAGAAAAACCTGAGACGCCCCGCCCGAACATGGGCTGAAAACTGCTGAAAAGACAGCAGCGTCACCACGTCGCCGCGCTGCACTGCCGCCTGCTGCAGCAGCCGCACGTAGAGGCTGTCGGACTGTCCAAAAATGCCCAGACGCATGACGACACCGCAGTCGGCAGAAACAGAAGAAACTTCACGCGGCCGGCATTCTCTGCTGCCAACGCCGTCGCCACAACTGCCACTCCCGGTTTTTTCTCACTGCGGAACACCGCCGAGCCCCCGTTTTTCAGGTGCACATTCCCCAGCCAGCCGTTAGACTTGCCCACAGCCCGCAATCGTCCGCCCTCCTTTCGGACCGGAGTTCCCTGATGTCTGCTCAACTGACGTCCCGCCGTACCATGCTGCGTGGTCTTGGAGTATCCATGGCCCTGCCATGGATGGAATCTCTGCGAGTCTGGGGGCAGGAAGCCGGTACCACTGCCGCCACCGGACAGGCTCCCACACGCTTTGCCGTCCTGTTTTCCGGCAATGGTTTCCACAAGGACCATTGGTGGGCCCGCGGCGCAGGCCGCGAAATGGAACTGGGCAAAGTCCTGGAACCTCTGCAGGCACACCGCGAAAAACTGCTCTACATCCGCGGCCTCTACAATGAAGAGGCGCTCAAGGGCAACATCCACAGCTCCCAGACCGGCAACCTTCTCAGCGGGGCTCCGCTGGAAGCCGGTGGCGGCATTCGCAGCGGCACCAGCATCGACCAGCTGCTGGCCCAGACATACGGCCAGACCACAAAAGTCCCCAGCCTCGTACTCGGGTGCGAAAAAGCCAACCCGTCCGTGCACAAAAACTACTCGATGCTTTACAGCAGTCACATTTCCTGGAGCTCCCCCACCACCCCCACTCCACTCGAAGTCTTCCCGGCACTGGCCTTTGATCGACTGTTCCGCGACGATGCCACCAGGGCCGACAAAAGCGTGCTCGACGCAGTCCTCGAAGACGCCGGTGATCTGCGTCGCAGCATCAGTCGCAGCGATCAGCAGAAACTCGATGAATATCTCAATTCGGTCCGTGAAGTGGAGCAGCGAATTGCCCGTGCCGGCAGCCGTGGCGAACTGCAGGGCTGGAAACCTGCTCTCGAAAAACCCGACAAAGCACGACCGGCTGACGGCATTCCACAGGACATCGCCGAACACATGCGACTGATGTGCGAGATCCTGGTGCTGGCCTTCCAGACCGACACCACTCGCATCTGCACTCTGAAACTCAACAACGACCACTCCTCACTCAGATTTCCCAATCTGGGTGTGGATTACATGATCCACCACCTGCTGTCACATCAGGAATCAGACGACTGGCTGAAGGTCAATCGCTTCTTCATGGAACAGCTGGCATGGATCGCGGACAAACTGGATGCCGTCCAGGAAGGCGAGCGAACAGCGCTGGATAACTCCGTCATCATGTACTGCAGCAGCATGCTGACCGGCAGTCACGATGCCACGAAGCTGCCCGTCATCCTGCTGGGGCGCGGTGGCGGTAAGCTGGAAACCGGTCGCACACTGGATTACCTGGACAAGCCCAATCGAAAAATGTGCAGCCTGTATCTGTCCCTGCTGGACAAATTCGGCCTGCAGCAGACATCCTTCGGCGACTCGGCGGAACGACTGTCCGAGGTGTGACGGGGTTCAGCCGTCAGGCTCTTCAGAGGCTCCGGTTTTTCCACGCGGATTTCCGCCCCGGTTCCGGGTCAGCGGCAACAGCAGCTGCGCCATCAGAAACAGCGCCAGGGGCAGCATCCACAGGATTCTGGCCGTGTGCCATGCCCAGTCCGGCAGCGCCAGCAGCTGTCCGGCAATCAGGTAGGCGACCATCCCCAGCAGCAGCCACGTCAGCACACCACAGCCGAAAGCCGTCATCTGGCTTTTGAAAACACTGCGTTCAGTGCCGGCGTCAAAATGCACATCCACCGTCCGCCGTCGTCGAATGGACCGCGCTGTCGCCTCGCACAGCTCCAGAGTCGCGGACGCGGCATCCAGCCACGCCGAACACTCCGCCCGATGACGGCAAAGATGCAGAATTCTGGGCAGCAGAGCAGCTTCGCCAACAGCGAACTGCTGCTGCCGACCATCGCGGTACGTCACAGTCAGCTGCACGCTTTGCGCGAGATCGGCCGGGCCGGCGGGGCGCAGCGTCAGTGCGGCCGGTGGCAGCAAACGCTCGGCCTCCGGCTGCGTGCTGAGTGACACCATGCGGGAAATCAAACCGACTCCCGGAACAGTCTGATCCAGACAGGTCACCTGCGAATACAAAAATCCGCTGGCCGTCAGCAGATCCAGACCGGTCCGCAGACCGACTGCCAGTGCTGCATCACTGAGCTCGGGCAGAGACAGTTCCAGAGTCAGCTGGCGGATCGCGTCCGGATCAAGGCCCAGCACGACGCGATCCGGTGGCAGCTGCGGCAGTTGCCACCGCCCCAGCACCGGAATCACGGCCGTCTGAGACTCGTCCAGCACCAGCTGCAGCTCAAATGTCAGTGCCGGCGAAGCCGTCAGCTCCGGCAGCACCACCACCACATGCTTTTCCGCCTGCACTGCGGCTCGAGTCAGCCGCAGGATTTCATCACAGTCTTCCAGAGCCAGCACCACCACCTGATTGGCAGGGTCCAGCATCACGTCCTCAGCACTGGCTGCCAGACGCAGCGGCATGCCGGCAGACAGCGCCCGATCCCGCAGCGCTCCCTGCAGTACCGAAGGCGGCAGCAGCTGATCACTGGCCCGACTGACTTCCTGCAGCAGCGACCATGCCAGCGAACTGGTTCCGACAAATGCCGTTTTCATGCGTTCCAGTGCCGAAAAAAACTATCCAGTACGACTGGCTGCAATTTTGAACTGCGGCGGAATCAGGCAGCACCCAATCCGGCCATGCGACGCCATGCACTCAACTGGCCCAGATGCATCATCATATGGCCACCACAGTAAAAGGCATGCATGGAACCCAGCGAAGGAAACAGTTCAGCCAGCCGTCCCGGATTCGGATTCGGACGCTGAAAGGTGTCGTCAGAGGCCGCTCGCAGCGCAGCACTGGCTGCCCGATATCCGTCGAAGAACACAGCCTTCACCGATTCCATGGGCGGGTAGATTGTCGCCTGCGGATCGTCGGCACACTTTGCATCCTTCGAGAACACCGCATCAAAACCGGCGGGCACCGCCGGGGCCTCGGCGCCGAGATCCCGGAGGATGCGGGGAGCGTACAGAGCCAGGTGCCCCAGCACGAAGGCCGGATGATTCGAATCAATCGGTGTGCCACCCGGACTGGCCAGTCGCCCGAAGTTCTCAGCAGTGACGTCCTTCAACAGGCGTTCCGCATAACCGACACAAAGGTCCAGTGAATCCGCAATGCAGTTACCGATCGATCGACTCATGCTCAGCTCCCGTGGTCCGGAAATTCAGGAAGGCGACCGTCCGCAGACTGCGACCCGGTCGTTTCCTGATTGTAGACGTCTGTGAGCGAAAGCCGAATCATACCGATTGGCGGGACCGGGAATTCCCTCAATTCCGGGCCCCACCGGCAAAACAGCGGGAATTCCGGCAAAATCCCTCGGCTTTTTCGCGGGATATCCGAACATTCGTTCATTCTTAGAAATCGGCGCCGATCCAGGCGGTCCGCATTTGGAAGTGCGACACTGCCCGCTCTACACTTGGCGAATATTTCCGTCTGCGCTGACGCCAACTGGCGCGCAGATCGTTCCTCGCCCCGTAACATCCCCGGTCGATCCACGCCATGTTTATGCCACTGCTTGCAGCAAGCGACATTTCTCTCGGTTTCTGGGACCAGACGTTCAACACCCACGACCTCGTGGTGATTGCCCTGCTGGTACTGCTCGAAGGCATGCTGTCGATCGACAATGCTCTGGTGCTGGGACTGCTGGCCAAACGCGTCCCGAAACCTTTGCAGAAGCGTGCTCTGACGTACGGCCTGGTGGGCGCTTTTGTGTTTCGGATTCTGGCAGTGGCCACCGCCAGCTTCCTGCTGAAATGGCGCTTCGTCAAATTTCTCGGTGGCGGCTACCTGGTCTACATCGCCGTCAAACACCTGTTCTTCGAGTCTCGTGAAGATCGCGAAGAAGTCGTCACGGTGTCTGCCGACGGGGAACCGGAACTGCGAATTGCCGAAACCGGCGCCGCCCTGACTGTGGCTCAGGAAGCCGAAGAGCTGGAGCAGCGACTGCCTGTTCCGGTTGACGAAGAAGTCCTGTCAGGCCGCAGCTTCTGGTGGACAGTGCTGGTCATCGAACTGACGGACATTGCCTTCGCTGTGGATTCGATTCTGGCAGCCATCGCGCTCGTGGGACCACATCCCGATCGTCCTGAGGCCACGACGCCGCATCCCAAGCTGTGGGTGGTGATCGCCGGAGGAGTTGTGGGGCTGATGCTGATGCGAGTTGCTGCGGCCATGTTCATTCGGCTGCTGGAAAAGTTTCCGCGGTTCGAAGTGTCAGCCTACCTGCTGGTGATCGTGATTGGCCTGAAGCTGCTGGTCGACTGGGGCTTCAACACGGAAGCCAATCCGCATCGCATCGACTTCCACAATTTCAGGCACGTGGAATTCTGGGTGTTCTGGGTTACCATGGCCGTGGCACTGTGTGTGGGCTTCATTCCGCCGAAGCAGCAGTCTGCCGGAACAGGAAAACCGTGAAACTGCGTCGCCAGCCCGAAGATTTTCAGGTCACTGAACTCACAGCGGTGCAACCGGCCGCGGGGCCGTTCGCTCTCTACCGGCTGACCAAGACATCCCTCGGAACTCCGGAAGCAATTCAGGCCGTCTGTACCCGCTGGAACGTGCATCGCAAGCGCATCAGTTACGGCGGGCTCAAGGATCGGCACGCCGTGACGTCACAGTACCTGACGATTCACAATGGTCCGCGACAGTCGCTGCAGCAGAAATCCCTGCATGTGCAGTACCTCGGCCAGGTGGCCGCACCATTTACAGCAGCCGGTATTGACGGCAATCATTTTCAGCTCGTCCTGCGGGACATGACACCTGCCGAGGTTCAGCAGGCAGACGCCGGCTGCGTGACGGTGCAGCAGTCCGGTCTCCCGAACTATTTTGATGATCAGAGATTTGGATCTCTGGGAGTTTCCGGGGAATGGATTGCGCGGGCGTGGTGCCTGAGTGACTGGGAACGGGCCCTGTGGCTGGCACTGGCCGATCCTCATCCCGATGACCCGGCAGCTGAACGTCAGCAGAAACAGATTCTGCGGGATCACTGGGGACGCTGGCCGGAATGTCAGCAGGCCCTGGGGAGATCCCATCGGCGTTCCATCATCACCTACCTGTCAGACAAGGTGAAAGCCGGCCATCCGGCCGATTTCCGCGGAGCCCTGGCGCGCATCAGCATCGACCTGCGGGGGCTGTATCTGTCGGCATGGCAAAGTGCCCTCTGGAATCGACTGCTCAGCCGTTATCTGCAGGCGACGCTGCCCGCGGAAAATCTCGTGAGTTATGATCTGCTCAGCGGGGCAGCCATGTTTCCTGCCACTCCGCTGTCAGCTGAACAACTGGCCGCAGTCACCGCTCAGCTGCCCCTCCCCAGTGCTCGCATTGATCATCCGGACGGACTGATCGGCGAGCTGCTGTCGCAGATCCTGCAGGCTGAAGGGATCGAACTGCGACAGATCCGGGTCAAGTATCCTCGAGACAGTTTTTTTTCCCGCGGCAGCCGCAGCAGTCTGATTTTCCCGCAGCAGCTGACGTGGGCCGTGGCGAGTGACGAACTGTACCCGGGCAGGCAATGCCTGACACTAAGCTTCAGCCTGCCGCGCGGCAGCTATGCCACGATTCTGGTGAAGCGACTGACCGGGCTGTCGTGATTACCGAGGGTCCAGCCCCAGGGCCTGCACGATCGCAGCTTCATCGTTATCGACGACAACCGGAGGATTGGCGAAGGGCGTGCTGAGCACTCCGGCAGGATGCAGTTTTTTCGCGGCCAGTGCGGGATCCCCCGAGTGATAGGCCATGGTCAGATCCGGGTCCTTCAGCTGGTGCCCGGTCAGGATACACACGACGCGATCGCCGCTGGCGATGACCCCCTCTTCACGCAGCCTCAGGACTCCGGCGATCGTCGTCCCGCTGGCCGGTTCACAACCGAATCCGGTGGCGGCAATTCGAGCCCTGCAGTCGACAATCTCCTGATCCGATACGCTGCGGACAACACCGTCGCACACTTCCAGAGCCCGCAGTGCCTTGATCAGATTGACGGGACGATTGATTTCGATCGCACTGGCCAGTGTCGCGGCGCGTTCGTCCTGGCGGTCCATCCGTTCGAAGCGATTGCGAATGACGCCGGCATCAGGCTGTCCACCATTCCAGCGCAGGCCCAGCGTGTTCCAGAATTCGTCCAGCGTGGCAGCACCGGCCGAATTGATCACAGCCAGGCGGGGCACTCGATCGATCAGTCCCAGCTGCCGCAGCTCAAGAAAGGCCTTGCCGAAGGCACTGCTGTTGCCCAGGTTGCCGCCGGGCACAACGATCCAGTCCGGCACCTGCCAGCCCAGCCCCTCAAGGACTCGATACATGATCGTTTTCTGCCCCTCCAGGCGAAACGGATTGACGCTGTTGCACAGGTAGATCGGATGCTTCTCACAGATCTGACGCACTCGCGCCAGGGCATCGTCAAAGTCACCGCGAATCTGAATGGTGGTGGCCCCGTAATCCAGCGCCTGAGACAGCTTGCCAAAGGCAATTTTTCCGCTGCCGACAAAGACAATGCAGCGAAACAGGCCGGTTACTCCGGCATAGATGGCCAGTGACGCACTGGTATTTCCGGTGGATGCACAGGCCGTCATCTGCGCTCCCACCAGCCTTGCATGAGTGGACGCGGCCGTCATGCCGTTGTCCTTGAAACTGCCCGACGGATTCAGACCCTCATACTGCAAATACAGACCGCCAGGCTGCAGACTGCAGGCTGCGGCCAGACGGTCATTCCGCTGCAGTATCGTCTGGCCTTCACCGATGGTCACCAGCTGTTCGTCTGCCGCAAATCGCAGCAGCTCGCGGAATCGCCAGACGCCGCTGTGGTCCAGTGGATTCAGACGAGAAGACCAGCGCTGCTGAAAATCCGCCAGTCGACGCGGCAGCGGGATCCTGTTCCAGTCATAGCTGATGTCCAGCAGTGATCCGCAGTGCGGGCATGACGTGAGCACCTGGCCCACATCAAAGGTGGCCCGACACTCAGGATTCAGGCACTGCTGGAATGCCGTCTGAAAAGCAGCACTGGACATGACTTGGCTATCCGACTGAAAGTCGCAGATGGTGGCGATGCACGGGTGTGCCGGAACTTTCGCCCCGGATCACTCTTCCTGCCCGTAGCGTAAGGCAGGAAGCAGACTAATGCCAGATTTCTGCTGCTCAATCGCGTGCGCTGACCACCCCACAACACGCGCCACACCAACCGCCAGTGCCTGTCGATCCGCCGGAATGTCCAGCAATGTCATCAATCGCACAGCGGCCCAGTCGAGCGTCGGCAGTTGATTCCCGGTTGCGAGGATCTTTTCCAGACGCGCCGCCGCCGCCGCAATCCGCAGGCGATCGACACTGCCCAGCAGCGTTCCAGCAGACTCCCGCAAAAGCCGCACACGAGCATCCGGAACGTGAGCCGCAAAACCGAAGGGCATCCCCTGAGGCTCACGAGACCGGTACCACGCCTCAGCCTGATCCGGTGTCACAAAGCTGCGCAACAGTTCGCTCGTCCACTGCCACGGATCATTGATCGTCTGCCCGACAAACACAGTGGTGGCGGACTGCAGCGCTGTGATCACGTTGCGAGTCGCCGCGGCCGTCGATCGGGCTCCAAAACACGCCGGACGCATCTCCGTCAGGCACTGACAAATCATCAGAGCATTCATGGCCGCATCCTCCTCCGGAGTTGGCACGCTGGTGCCCCCGCGCAGAATCCTCAGCAGCCGTCCGCTCCATGAAAGTTCACCCAGCTCGGTCAGAACTGCGATGCTGTCCTTCGCTCGAACACCATTAATCGCATAGTTCAGCAGTTCCGGCAGCTGCCCCAGGATGCGACAGACACGAACAACGGACGAGTCCACGCACAGGTCATTCGGTGCCGGATCAAAAAATGACAGCAGCGACATGCTCAGCTGCAGCAGATCAAGCGGACGAGCACCCACCGGCAGCAACGAAAAAACCTCACCGATCGACTCATGCAAAGCACTCGCGGATTCTGAGACATGCGATTCCCAGTCAGCCATCTGCTCGGCACCGGGCAGCTGTCCGTGCAGCAGCAGCCATGCCACATCCTCAAATCGCCGGCTCTGCACAAGTGACTGGACCGGGCAGCCCATGTACGAAACACCGTCCGCAGGAAAACTGAGCAGACTGGTGCTGCCACAGACATGACCCGTCAGACTGAATTCGTCGGCCGCCGCCGCCTTCTGCAGGTCACCCACCAGCCGGTGCAGTCCGGCTACAAGCCACGGTGAAGGTTTCTGGACTGGATCTTTCACGGCCTGACTCCATTCTTCCCGATTTCGACCCCGAGGATTTGCGGTGACAGGACCCGGCTGAAACTCATTTCCAGCACAGCCCCGCTCCTCGAAACAGAACCGCAGCATAACGAACGGGCAGGCAATCTTCCACCGCCCCGAGCACTGGAATTGCCGGGTGAACACCCGCTGAATCCAACCACCGCAGCGGATCAGCGAAGAAAACACAGCAACCGCAGCCAGCAACGGTTGCTGCGGCCCGAAAAATTTCTGATCAAAAGTACACTCCCGGCCACAATACGGCGCAGATCGCCATGGTTGTTGTTGAATTCCTCCGCTTCCGCCACGTAGAATCACTGATCTTCCTGATCCCCCCCAAACGCACCTCCTGCCAACTGCGGACCCCGCTGATGCTGCTGCGCACTCTGATCACAGGCATTTTGTGGCTTAACGTCTGTGTTCTAATCTGTCCGGCCGGACAGCCTTCCGCAGAGACTCGGCAGTTCATCGCGGCGGATTCGTCAAAACAGAAAGTGGCATTGATCGCAGCAGACGGCCAGACGATCTGGCAGCACAGGATCGGTCCGCTGCACGATCTGCATGTGCTGCCTGACGGCCATGTGCTGATGCAGCTGAACTGGACCGAAGTCGTTGAGATTGTGCCGGGGACCGGTGAAATTGTCTGGCGTTATGACGCTGCGAAGCAGCCCGCGAATCAGGGCGTCCGTATTGAGATCCATGCATTTCAGCGATTGCCTGACGGTGCCACGATGGTGGCCGAATCCGGTCCCGCCCGTCTGATTGAATTGACCCCTGATCTGCAGGTGCGTCGTACTATTCCACTGCAGGTTGTCAAACCGGATCCCCACCACGATACTCGCCTCGTCAGGCATCTCGCCTCCGGCAACTATCTTGTCTGTCACGAAACTGAGGGTCTGGTGCGTGAATACCGCCCGGACGGCACAACAGCCTGGGAATATCAGGTCCCGCTGTTTGGTCGCGAGCGTCGCCCGGGTCATGGGGTTGACGCCTTCGGCAATCAGGTGTTTTCTGCCCTGCGACTTCCCGGCGGGAATACTTTGATTGGTACCGGCAACGGACATTCGGTGCTGGAGGTGACTCCTGCCGGTCAGGTGGTCTGGAGTCTGCATCAGAACGATCTGCCGGGCATTCAGCTGGCGTGGGTCACTTCGCTGCAGGTGCTGCCATCGGGCAATCTGCTGATCAATAACTGTCACGCCGGCCCGGACAATCCTCAGTTGATTGAGGTCTCGCGCGACAAAAAAGTCGTCTGGTCCTTTCGTGATTTCGAACGATTCGGAGATTCACTGACCAACTCGGTCATCCTGCAGGTCAATGGCAAATCGGTGCTGGGTGCCCCACCTGCATCAAAGTGACACCTGATCTGAAAGCACCGACAACTTTCACGTGCAAGTTTCGTTCTTTGTACCCCGAGGTCAAAAAGCCATGCTCAAAACGTCCCTGACTGCCCTGCTGTGCTCACTCCTGACTGCCGCCATTCAGCCGACTCTGGCTGACGAAAAACCCGCGAAGCCGCAGCCCTCGGCAGAGGCTGAAGCTGCCGAGCGAGCTCGTGACGAAGAGGCCGCTGAGAAGAAGCGTCGCATGACGGAAGAGCGTGCTCAGGATAAACGTCGTGAGCAGGAGCGACGCGGAGAAGAGCTCGGGCGGATGAAGCAGGAACTCGTGGCTCTCCGCGAAAAAGTGCAGCATCCGGAGACCCCGGAGGAAGCTCGCGGTGAACTGAAACGTGAAATCCAGCAACTGGAAATGCGACTGAAGCAGGGCGTCGGCGAGCAGACCCCTGTGAAGAAGGGTCAGCCCAAACCGGGCCCGAAACCGGAACTGCCGCCTGAACTGCGTGAACACGCAGAGCGGCTGGAGATGGCTGGTCGCCGCATCAAACATGTGCGGATTGCCGCCGAAAATCTGATGGCCGCTGAGATGCCCGATATCGCTCACGAACTGCTGCAGCGTGCAGAAGGCATGGAGCGGGAAGTCGCAGCCGCCAAAGAAGAACTGATGCGCAGGATGCATGGTGAGCACGGTGGCCCGAAGCCGGGCCCCCCGGAGGAAGCTGAAGCCCTGCGAAACGAAAATCGAAAGCTGCAGAATGAGCTGCGCGAATTGCGCGGGCTGGTGGAAAAACTGAAGACTGAAGGTGGTCGCTGACCGCAAAGTGTCCCGCAGCTGCTGAATCGGTCTCGGGCGACCCGCAACGGGTCGCCTTCTTTTTTTCAAACAGCCTTAACCGAACACTCACGCAGCCCGCCTTTGATTACCACCACTGCCTGCAGGATTTCTGCAGCAGCTATAACCCTCACTGCAAGTACAGGAAAGCCAGGGGACCAGCATGAACAATCGCCGGATTCAGCAGCACGAACAGACTCGCAGGCAAATGATTCTTTCCGGCATGTCCATGGCAGCACTGCCGTGGCTGGGCCGGCAAAGCCTGGCAGCGGTGAGTCTGAATCCGCGGTTTGCTGACAATCCGTTCACACTGGGAGTTGCTTCCGGCGATCCCACCAGTGACGGTGTCGTCCTCTGGACTCGACTGGCTCCGGAACCACTGCAGGGTGGCGGACTGCCTCCCGAAAACTATCCGGTCCGCTGGGAACTGGCTGAGGACGAGGGATTCCGGAAGGTGGTGCAAAGCGGCACGGAACTGGCTGCGGCAGCCATGGGACATTCCGTACATGTCGAGATCAGCGGACTGCGACCGGACTGCTGGTACTGGTACCGCTTTCATTCCGGTGATGCTGTCAGTCGCACCGGTCGGACCCGCACCATGCCTGCGGCGGATGTACTGCCCGAACGTCTGAAATTCTGCTTTGCCTCCTGCCAGCATTACGAGACCGGACTGTTCACCGCCTATGAGCACATGGCGACCGAGAATCCCGATCTGGTCCTGCACCTCGGAGATTACATCTACGAATACGAGGGGAAGGACAATCGAGTCCGCAAACACTCCGGTCCCGAAATCACCACACTTGAACATTACCGCAACAGGTATGCTCAGTATCGCCTTGACCCGCAGCTGCAGACGATGCATGCCCTGTGTCCGTGGCTGGTTGTGTGGGACGATCACGAGTTTGACAACAACTGCGCCGGGGCGATTTCGGAAGAGCGTGGTGTGAGTGAGTCCGAGTATTTGCTGCGACGGGCGAATGCCTATCAGGCCTATTACGAAAACATGCCGCTGCGCAGACCGGCCATCCCCAGCGGTTCGGACATGCTGCTGTACCGCACACTGGACTTCGGTCGGCTGGCCCGCTTCGAAATGCTTGACACCCGCCAGTATCGCTCTGATCAGCCCAACGGTGATGGGCTGAAACCACTCACCGGGGCTGTCCTGGACCCGCAGACCACCATGCTGGGGACACGGCAGGAGCAGTGGCTGCTCAGCGAACTGAGCAGTTCAAAATCAACCTGGAACGTGCTCGGACAGCAGGTGATGATGGCGCGGGTCGATCGGGTTCCCGGCACGGATCAGAAATTCAGCATGGACCAGTGGTCCGGCTACGAAGTGGCTCGCAGGCGACTGCTGACCGCTCTCAGCGAACGCCGAATTTCCAACCCGATCGTGCTGACCGGTGACATTCATTCCAACTGGGTCAATGACCTGCTGGTCGACTTTGACCGACCTCGCGATCCGGTGGTGGCCACCGAATTCGTCTGTACGTCCATTTCATCCGGCGGCAATGGGGTGCAGAAGGCCACCGGACATGCCCTGCTGATGTCCGAGAATCCGTTTGTGAAATTCCAGAATTCCGAGCGTGGCTACGTCAGCTGCGAAGTGACAGCGAAGGAATGGCGCAGTCGATATCAGGTCGTGGAATACGTGGATCGACCGGGGGCACCGCTGGTCACCCGATCCACGTGGGCGGTCGAGGCGGGGCGTGCCGGAGCAGAGCAGGTGTAACTGAGTGCGGCTCAGAACGCCTGCACGGGGTAAGCTGTAATCACTTCGCGGCGATTTTCAGTCACGATTCTGACCAGGCGGCATTCCGGATTTCGTTTGCGTGCACCCTCTGAACCGCCGACGTAACCAAGTCTGCGCTGCAGATTGACCGTAGTGACAGTGCGGTTGTTCTGCTGCTGCCGTTTGACCAGCGGACCACTGGCAGTTGATTTCTTCCAGGCCTCGTCGATGGTGGCCAGCCAGCGATTGCGGTCACCTTCGAAGACTCCGTGCAGTTTCTTCCGTGGATTGTCCTCGAGGTGCTGCAGGACATGGTCGATCCGATGCCCTTCTTCGCTGCCCGGCAGATACAGCAGTCCGGCTGGTGATTCAAAGACGCCTCGCCTGACTTCACGCAGCTCGAATGCGGGCGCCTGCTGCTTCCCCTCCTGCTGTTGCGAGCCGGCCTTCGACGTGCCGGCTGCAGCCGGGGACTGCTGAGGCGTCAGCAGATTCTGCAGGGCAGCAGAGGACACGCCGTATGGAGTGGCCGTTTGCAGCAACCCTGCGAAGCCCACCAGCGTCAGGAAAGCGAACAGAGCCAGTTGCAGTCGGGTGCTGCGGGACGTGGAGGCGTGTGTCACGTTTCGGGCTTCCCTGAGGGAGTGCTGACGGAGGTCTCTGCCGTGCTGCTGACTGTCCCGAATTCTGCCCGCGGTCTGTGCGATTTGTCGAGCCGACTGGCAGTTTTTATGAGCAAATTCGAATCGATTGCACTGGCCTGCAGGAGTATGGCCCGCAGGGCGAGGCACAGAATGCGAAACCTGTTTCGAAGGCCGCCGGTATTGGTAATTCCGATTTCCCGAACTTTTCCGCCGAAAACCGTGATTTCCGGACGGTCCGGCGACTTCGCCACCTCTGGTAATCGATCGGATTGCGGGCGCCCCGGATGTTGTCTGTCAGGCCGCCGTCCGGATACTATCGCGAGGAGCAATGCAACTTCCAGTCCATCGTGCTGCGGCCTGACAGGCAGCATGCGTTCGCCGACAAAGGCAGCAATCATGCGAATTGACTTCTGCCGGATCACTCGTACCGCAGTGGCCATCAGCACTGCACTGCTGCTGTTTGCCCTACCGCAGTCATCTGCCGCGGTACTCGACGAACCGCAGCAGCCCTCCGGGGACACACCGCTGACCGCTCGCGGGCAGCAGATCTATCAGGAACGCTGCATTTCCTGCCATGGCGTCAATGGCCAGGGAACTCTGCAGGCCCCCGCCCCGATTTTCGGCGATCGCTCGCTGGCAGATCTGGCCGACCTGATCACTCGCACAATGCCTGAAGGCTCCCCGGAAGACTGTGTCGGGGACGATGCGGTGGCGGTGGCCGAATGGATGCAGGCCGCGTTTTATTCGCCGGAAGCCCAGGCGCGTCTGAATCCCCCGCGACTGGAACTGACTCGACTGACAGTTCAGCAGTATCGCAATGCCGCAGCGGATCTCGGAGTCGAATTCCGGTGGCGGCAGGCGATCGATGCGGAACGGGGACTGAACGCTGAGTACTTTGCAGGTCGCGGCCTGCGGCGGGACAAGCGTGTCTTTCAGCGGCAGGATCCGGTAGTGGACTTCCAGTTCGGTGCCTTCAGTCCGGATGGTGAAAAGATTGAGGAAGAGGCTTTCGCGATTTCCTGGGATGGCTCGGTACTGGCTCGTGAAAGCGGCTGGTACGAGTTTGTTGTCAGGACGGAAAATGCCGCGCGGCTGTATGTGAATGGTCGCAGCACGCCACTGATTGATGCGTGGGTTCGTTCGGGTGCGGACACTGAGTTCCGCGGCTCCCGTTACCTGCTGGCGGGTCGGTTGTATCCGCTGCGGCTGGAATGGTTCAAGTTCCGTGAACCGACCGCTTCGGTGCAGTTGTACTGGAAACCGCCGGGAGGCGTGGATGAATTGCTGCCGGCAAGGCACCTGATCCCGAAGAATTCGCCGGAAGTGCTGGTGGTGGAAACTCCGTTTCCGCCGGACGACCGCAGTGCGGGATATGAGCGAGGCATCAGTGTTTCGAAGGAGTGGGATGAAGCAGCGACGGGGGCGGCCATTGAGGTTGCGGATCGCGTTCTGGCGGGCCTGAAGGATTTCCTCAAGCTGCGGGACGGCGAGGATTCGGCAAAACGCATGCGGGAATTTGCCGGACAGTTTGCCGAAAGGGCATTTCGGCGTCCGCTGACGGAAGAGCTGCGTCAACGGCACGTTGACGAACAGTTTGCAGCGGCAAAGTCGCCGGAGGATGGACTGCGGCGTTCGCTGCTGGTGACTTTGTTGTCCCCGCGTTTTCTGTACCGCGAGGTCGAGGGACTGGACGATCAGTACGACCGTGCTTCAAGGCTGTCGTTTGCGGTGGTCAATTCGATCCCCGATGCTGCTCTGCGCGAAGCGGCGGCGGCGGGGCAGCTGCAGACTGAGCAGCAACTGCGTGAACAGGCGTGGCGGCTGGTGAATGATCCGCGGGCAAAGTCGCGACTGCTGGAATTTCTGCGTTCGTGGCTGAATCTTGAACGCCTGCAGGACCTCGACAAGAACGACGAACACTATCCCGGATTCACCCCCCAGCTCGCAGCCGACCTGCGAACTTCCCTCGAACTGACGCTCGCAGAGATTGTCAATTCAGAGCAGGCCGATTTCCGGAGTCTGCTGCTGGCCGATCGCACCTGGATGAATCGTCGCATGGCCGAATTTTACGGCGTATCGTGGCCTGAATCGGGCAGCGACTTTGTGCAGTTAAGTTTCGAGCCGGAGCGAAGGGCGGGGGTCATTTCGCACCCCCTGCTGTTGTCCGGTCTGGCGTATATGGACACCAGTTCCCCGATTCATCGCGGCGTATTTCTGACTCGGGCAGTGCTCGGACGCGGTATCAAGCCACCGCCGGTGGCTGTCGCACCAACGGCCCCGGAGCTGGCTCCGGAACTGACCACGCGGGAGCGAGTCGCTGTGCAGACCAGCCCGGAACTGTGCGCCAGCTGCCATCGGATGATCAATTCCGCCGGCTTTGCACTGGAAAACTTCGATGCCGTGGGCCGCTTCCGCGATCGTGAACGCGACCGTGCGATCGATGCCACCGGGCAGTATGAACAGCGGAACGGGCAGCTGGTGCGATTCAATGGTGCTCGCGAACTGGCCGGCTTTCTGGCCCGCAGCGAGGAAACGCGACGGTCTTTTGTGCGGCAGTTGTTTCATCATCAGGTGCAGCAGCCGATTCTGGCTTACGGACCTGAGACGATTCAGCGGCTGTCGGACCTGCTGGAACAGGGGGATTTCAACATTCGCCGGCTGCAGGTGGAAATTGCCGTGATTTCCGCTTTGCGGGGGTGGAGCACGAAATCTGAACAGACTGTTGCAGATCGCAGCGAAACCCGATGATAATATTCAGTACCACGTTTCGATTGCGGGGGTCATATCAGGACCTGCCGCACACTCAGTCTCCAGCCCGTTGATCCCACCTGTTTTCGGACCCTGCCATGCAGACTCGCCGCGACTTCATCCGCAAACTGGGGCTCAGTGCTGCCGCTTTGCCCTTCGTTTCCAATCTCAGCACGTTTGCCGCCGCGGAAGCTCGTAACGTCCGCAAGCAGCGACTGGTTGTGCTGTTCAGTCCCAATGGCACGGTTCCATGGGACTTCTGGCCGGATGAAGAGGGTGAAAATTTCACTCTGAAGCGGATCATGGAACCATTGAAGGACTTCCAGGATCGTCTGCTGGTGCTGAAGGGTGTGTGTGACAAGGTGCGGGGGGATGGCGATAACCACATGCGCGGCATGGGCTGTCTGCTGACCGGGATCGAACTTTACCCGGGAAACATCCAGGGTGGTTCGGATACTCCCGCAGGCTGGGCCAGCGGGATTTCCATTGACCAGGAGATCGCTCGCTTTCTGCAGTCCCGTGAAGAGACGCGGACGCGGTTTGGTTCTCTTGAGTTCGGCGTCATGGTTCCGGATCGCGCCGATACGTGGACTCGAATGAGCTACCTGGGGCCCAACAAACCGGTGGCTCCGATTGACGATCCGTACCAGATGTTCCGTCGCCTGTACGGTCAGGTGCAGCAGCGTGAAGTACTGACGGGCGTCCTCGATGTGGTTCGCGAAGATCTGCAGAAGATCAGCCGGGTGATTTCCGGCGCGGATCGACAGCTGCTGGAAGAGCATGCAGAGTTTGTGCGGGGGATGGAGCAGCAGCTGCGGTCGGCAAAGGATGTCGAGGCAACGCATGTGCTGCCGGTACTTGAACCAGGAATCCGGGAAGAAAACGACAGCATCCCGACCATTACGAAAATGCAGATGGAACTGCTGGTGAACAGTTTCGTCAATGACTTTGCCCGAGTCGCCACATTCCAGATCACGAATTCCGTCGGCCAGCCGAAAATGCGCTGGCTGGGGATTGATGAGGGGCATCACGAGCTGTCGCACGAACCCAATGAAAACAAGGAAGCCCACGAAAAGCTCACGAAGATCAACACCTGGTACTGTGAGCAGCTGGCATTTCTGGTGCGCCGGCTGGCAGAGACGCCGGAACCGGGTGGCGCAGGGTCACTCCTTGACAACACTCTGATCGTCTGGGGCAACGAGCTGGGTCAGGGCAACTCGCATACCCTCGACAACATCCCCTTCCTGATGGTGGGCAACGGGCTGGATTTCCGGATGGGTCGTTCACTGGTTTATCCGAAGGTGCCGCACAATCGACTGTTGCTGGCACTGGCTCACGGGTTCGGCCATCATCTTGAAAGCTTCGGCAATCCGGGCTTCTGCAAAGACGGAGTTCTGACAGGCCTGGTGTGAGTGAATCGAGGTTCTGATGGACTGGCAGTGGCTGGCAACGTGGCTGGTGATTCTGTGGTCTGCGGTCACGATACTGCGGCGAATCCCGGGTTTGCGCAGGTCTGGCAGCCGGTCTTCGGCCGGTTGCGGAGGATGCGGGGGCTGTGGCAGTGCCCCGAGCACTGCCATCACAGTCACTCCCCTGGTTCAGCTTGGTTTGGGTGGTGCGCAGCAACCGGCGGCCGGTGCGGCAGCAGTCAAGGGGCACGATTGAAGCTTTGCCAAAGGCTTGAGCGATGCGGCCGGGGGCAATCCTGTTGTGTGGTGGACGTTCAACTCGCATGGGCCGGGACAAATCCCGGCTGCCGTTTGGCGATGACACACTGCTGCTGCGAGTTTTGCGGCGAGTCGCGGAGGGATTGCAGAAAGTTTGTGATGCTCCGCAGATTGTCGTTGTTTCCGCAGCCGATCAGGTGGTGGAACAGCTGCCGGCCGGTGTCCGGACAGTCGTTGATACGGAACCCGGTGAAGGGCCACTGCGAGGACTGGAAGCTGGTTTATCAGCCTTATCCGGAACTGCCGACACGATTTTTGTGACGTCCTGCGATGCCCCGTTTCTTGAGCCGGCGGTCGTTGAACTGCTGCTGCGGCGACTGCAGGGCAGGCGTGGGTTGCTGGTTTCTGAGAACGCGACGGGGCGGCTGCATCCGCTGTGCGCGGTGTACACGACGGGGCTGCTGGCTGATGTCCGGCAACTGCTGGCATCCGGTGAGCGACGGATGCGGGCGCTCGCGCAGCTGGCGGATGTCGCACAGCTGGAGGCCAGTGAACTGCGGACAGTGGATGCCAGCCTGAGCAGTCTGCAGAATATCAATGAGCCTGAGGATTATCAGGCAGCACTGGCGAAGCTGGTCGGGGGCAGCTGACCTGTGCGGGCCACAGTCGGCCAGGGGGTTTGCGAAATCTGGGGTATCGGGCTGGCTTTGGTCCGGTCGGAAAGCTCGGGGAACCCTGCCGAATGGGCCTGTATTCTGGTGCCGGATTCCGCCGGAAGCCCCCCATCGGTCTCGCAATTCCGCTGCCGGATTTTGTAATGTTTGTGCTGGAATCTGTGTCCGGGTGGTCAGGCCGGACAGTTCCGCGGGCGGGGAGTGCGGGAACATGAGCGGTTCGGTGCGGCTGATACTGAGTTTTCACAATCATCAGCCGGTGGGCAATTTTGACGGTGTCTTTGAGCAGGCTTACCGGGACGCGTATCTGCCGTTCCTGGATGTCATGCAGGATTATCCGGACATTCGGTTTGCGCTGCACACTTCGGGCAGTCTGCTGGAGTGGCTGGAGGCCAGGCGACCCGAATATGTGGAGCGTTTGCGGGGGCTGGCGGCCACCGGTCAGGTGGAAATCATCGGCGGTGCCTTTTACGAACCGATCCTGGCGAACATTCCGCGACGCGACAGAATCGCCCAGATCCAGTCCTATTCACAGCATCTGCGGTCGCTGTTCGGACAGTCGGTCCGCGGAATGTGGCTGCCCGAGCGAGTCTGGGAGCAGCAGTTTGCTTCGGATATTGCCGCCGCCGGCATTCAGTACACGATCATTGATGATTATCACTTCCGCTGCGCGGGCATGCCGCAGACGGAATTGTATCGGCATTACGTGACTGAGGACGAAGGCCGGACTCTGTTTGTGTTCCCGGACAGTGAGCGGCTGCGGTATCTGATTCCATTTTCAAAACCGCCGGAGGTGATTGAGTATCTGCGGGAAGCTGCGGCACAGTACACAAACCCGGTGCTGGTGTTCGGGGATGACGGTGAAAAATTCGGTTCCTGGCCCGAAACGAAAAAGCATGTGTATGAAGACCGCTGGCTGCGGGATTTTCTGGAACTGCTGCTGGCCAATCGCGACTGGATCCACGTAACGACTCCGGGCGAAGTGATTGATTCCGTCGCCCCGGCAGGCCGGTGTTATCTGCCGGACGCCAGCTATCGTGAGATGACGGAGTGGGTGCTGCCACCGGACATGCAGCGCGAATTCGTGACACTGTCACGACAGTATCCGGACAACCCGGAATGGCAGAAACTGGTGCGATTCACTCGCGGAGGCTACTGGCGGAATTTCCGCACGCGGTATTCGGAAAGCCATGAAATGTATTCGCGGATGATCGGCATCAGCAATCGTCTGTCGCGACTGGCTGCAGCAGACGACGGAGATGTGCAGCGCAGAACTTTGCTGCAGAATGCGCGGACGCACCTGCATCGCGGGCAATGCAACTGCTCGTACTGGCACGGAGCTTTCGGTGGACTGTATCTGCCGCATCTGCGAAATGCCGTGTATGCCGAGCTGATCCGTGCTGACAACCTGCTGGAACAGTGTGTGCGGGGTGATGCAGCATGGGTGGATGTGGAGGTCGGTGACCTGAATATGGATGCTCGTCCGGAAGTCAGGCTCAGCAATCATCGATTGTCTGCCGCATTTGCTCCGGCCTGCGGCGGTCAGATGTATGAACTGGATCTGCGGACGAATGCGGTGAATCTGCTGGCCACACTCAACCGTCGTCCCGAACCGTATCACCAGCGGATTCTGGACTACGTGGCGAATGCCGGAGCAGCCTCTGGTGAGGAGCTGGCAGCGATCAGTCGTGAGGTACGGTTCCGGCAGCCGGATCTGGACCGCCGGATTCAGTACGATCGCTGGCCGCGCAAAAGTCTCGTTGATCATTTCTTCAGACCGCAGCTGTCGCTGTCGGAGTTCCGTCGCAGCGAAGGTGTGATCGGTGACTTTGCGATGGGTGAATTTGAAGCGGGCGTTCGGAAGGGTGAACGGCGCATCCTGCTGGAAATGCATCGCTCGGGGCGAGTCGGTGAGCTGGCGGGCCACGTGCGCAAAACTGTGACCATCTCTGCAGATCGTCCCAGTGAACTGATTGTGCAGTATGAGCTGACCGGATTTCCGGCAGGCATGCCGCTGCATTTCGGCGTGGAACTGAATTTTGCAGCCATGCCGGGCGGAGCAGCCGACAGGTACTTCTACGATGAATCCGGCACTCGCATCGGCACACTTGACTCTGTGCACAATCTGAATTCCGCCGAAAGGCTCAGCCTGGTCGATGAGTGGCTGGGCCTGGACGTGAGTGTGGAAAGTTCGGTTCGAGCCGGTTTCTGGGCGTTTCCGCTGGAAACCATCAGTCAGTCAGAAGATGGCTTCGAAGCGATACATCAGAGCGTCTGTGTGGTGCCGCACTGGGAGTTTACGATGCCGTCGGATGGTCGCTGGGCGGTGGAGCTGCGGCTGGTCCCGGATACCGCTATGGCCGTCGCTCGCCAGCTCGCGGAATCCGCCCGACGCAGGCGGGAAGATGTGGGAGGTGAGGCGACAGTCTCGGTATCATCCGGGTTTTCAGGTTAGTCGGGTGGAGTCGTGGCGGATGTTTGCAGAACTGCTGCAGGACCTCGAACCGTGGCCGGGATTGCACGCTCGCACATGGGCCGTGCTGGAAAGTCTGCCGGCTGCAGTGCAGCGGGATTTTCTGGATGATCCGCGTTTTCAAATCACAATCGACAACTACACACCGGAAGCCGGCTGGACACTTTGGATGCCTGTGCCTGGACCACCGGGCGAGGGCAGTCGCTGTGTCGTTTTGAGAAAGCGGCTGGAATGGTGTCATGCAGGTTTTGCGGCCTGGGTGATTGCCCATGAGTTTGCGCATGCCTGGCTGCGAAATGGCCCGTGGGGTGAGATTTCGGACGTGGAAGAAGCGGCTGATGCCGTGGCGGCGGTCTGGGGTTATCTGCGTCCCCCCGGGACCTGGGCCGATTTCTTTTCAATTCCCTCCTGAATCTCGCGTCCTTCATGCTGGCTTAAGGCACGCGCAGTAGAATTGGGGTCGGTGCGGACCGTTTTCCGCCCCGGGAAACTCCACTGTTACAGCGGTGCGGGCATGAAGATTTTGGTCGTGGAAGACGAACCTGATCTGCTGAGGGTACTGGCCCAGGCGCTGCGCGAGTCCGGTTATGCCGTGGACGAGGCAGCCGACGGCGAAGAGGGGCTCTATAAGGCCACAGCCTGGGATTACGACGCGATCATTCTGGACCTGCTGCTGCCAAAACTGAATGGCTGGGATGTGCTGCAGCGACTGCGGCAGGAACGCAAAACCCCCGTCCTGATCCTGACGGCTCGCGATGGCGTGCAGGACCGGGTCCGCGGACTGGACAGCGGTGCCGACGATTATCTTGCCAAGCCCTTTCACCTGACAGAACTGCTGGCTCGGGTACGGGCACTGATCCGGCGTTCAGCCGGACTGGCAGTCAGCGAAATTCAGATCGGGCAACTGGTCATTGATACTCGCAGTCGCACTGTCAGTTGCGAGGGCGAGGGAATTCCGCTCACACCGCGGGAATATTCCCTGCTGGAACTGCTGGCACTCAATCGCGGCTCTGTTGTTACGCGGACGCAGATCTACGAGCATTTGTTTGAGGAGCAGGAGGAGAGTTTTTCCAATCTGGTGGACGTGCATGTCTCAAACCTGCGGCGAAAGCTGGGGGGTGACTTCATCACCACTCGCCGTGGTCAGGGATACCTGCTCCATGACTAAATCCATCCGTGGACGCCTGCAATGGTGGTATGGTTCCATTCTGTCGGTTGCCCTGACATGTTTCGGCTCGCTGGTCTACCTGCGGGCTGAGCGCGATATGCAGGACCGCGCGATGCGGCAGTCGCTGGCTGCTCTGGATGACCTCGCGGCTGGTCTGCGCGCTGCACGGCCTCGACATCCGCGCGACGGACATCCGGATTTCCGCGGAGAATCACTGCTGGAAAATGCCGGCGGACAGCCGCTGCCGGCCGAGCTGCTGTTCCCCGTACCACCACTGCCACCACCTGCCACCATTGACGAATCCGCAGGCGGCATGCATCGTGGTCGACCGCCTCGCCCGGGGGCCGGGGGTGGTGGCCCGCGACCGGGACCGCCGCCCGGTGGAGCTCGTCCGCCGCTGGGACGCAGGGGTCCACCGGATCGACTGGAATTTGTCATCTGGAATGCTGATGGCAGCCGCATGCTGCAAAGTCGTGGTCCCGGAGCCGCCGTGCTGGCAACACTCGAACGACCAGCTGCCTCTCCGGAACCTCGAGTCCGGCAGACAGAGCAGGGCCTGCAGGTGTTTCAGCTGGGCCCGGCAGATACCGTGCTGCTGGTGCACAGAACTCTGTCGGACGATCGCGCGGGACTGCGTCTGTTTGGCGGCATGATTGCCGGTATCGGAGGATTCACAATTGCCATTGCCGTACTGGGTGGGCACTGGATTGCCGGACGCATGGTCCGCCCCATCAGCAGGATCGCCGGCACGGCAGCCACAATTTCAGCCGCTCGACTGGATCGGCGAATTGAAACCAGCGAACTCGAACAGGAACTTGTGCCTTTGGCGGAGGTGCTGAACCAGACGTTTGCAAGATTGCAGATGTCGTTCCAGCAACTGACACAGTTCACTGCAGATGCCTCGCACGAACTGCGCACACCCCTGGCAGTGATTCAAGCTCAGTCCGAGCTGGCTCTGCTGCAGACGCGAACTGCCGAACAGTACCAGGACACACTCAAAACCTGCCTGCGTTCTGCAGAACGCATGCGCGGGCTGGTGGATGCGCTTCTGTTGCTTGCGCGGGGTGATGCCCAACAACTGCAGCTCTCCGGAACACAGGTGGATCTGCTGGACGTGGCACAGGAAGCCTGCGCGCAGTTGCAGGCAAAGGCTGATGCGGCCGGAGTCGTGCTGAAACGGACAGGTCCCGAGGTGTCCGCCATCGTTGCCGGTGATGCCAACCTGCTGGAACAAATCGCCGGAAACCTGATCAGTAACGGAATACGGCATACTCCCGGCGGCGGAATCGTCACCGTGCAGGTCAGCTGCCTTCCAAATCCACAGCTGCTGGTGGTCGACAGCGGCTGCGGTATTGCAGCAGAACACCTGCCCCGGATCTTTGATCGGTTCTATCGAGTGGATGAGTCGCGCGGCCGCAGCAGTGGCGGCAATGGCCTGGGACTGGCTATCTGCCGCAGTCTGGCTGAACTGCACGGAGCAACCATTGAATGTCAATCAGAACCGGGCAAAGGCAGTGTGTTTACTGTCCAGTTTCCACAGCCACCCAGCGTCCCGACTTCCACCCAGACAATCAATACGGGGAATTGACACGATGAACAGTGCACTAATGCACGGACTGACACAACTGCTGCTGGCAGTTGTACTGCTGTCCGGGGCGACGGCAGATGACGCTCCGGTGGATCCCGCCACGCTCACACCACTGGGCGGAAATTGGTATGTGTCACAGACGCAGCCAGCGGTTTACTATTTCCGTGATGCCGGTCGCTTTGTCGATTTGTTTAGCTGGCACCAGAAGGATTCGAACAACGACGGAATTGCCAATGTGCGACTGCAGCATGATCAGAACTTTCTGATCATTGACAGCCAGGGATACCCGAATCATCCCACGGCAATCTTCCCGAACGCCGGCAATCCGAATTCGATCCGAGTCCAGAATTTCCAGTTTCGACTGCCGCTGAAACCGCAGCAGAATGACCAGATCACAACACTGCCGATGGGGCCGATTGGAATGGCTCTGAATGGTGTCGTATTCTTCAATCCGTTCGAGCAGGGCGGTATGAATGCCGTGGCCGGATACTCCGAAGTCTGGCTGGACTCCTGCTGCGGGCATCCTCAGCAGACCGGCGTTTACCACTACCACAAATATCCCGTCTGTGTGAAGTCGCCTTTCCGGGACGATGGCCGTCAGCATTCCCCCATCATCGGATTCGCCTTCGACGGTTTCCCGATTTATGGTCCCTGGGAGTCTTCCGGGGTGCAGGCCAAGGAGCTGCAGGGCGAGCAGGCGCTGGATGTCTGCAACGGGCACAGCGACAGTGAACGCGGCTACCACTACCACGTCACTCCGGGCCGTTTCCCGTATGTTCTGGGTGGCTATCGGGGAGTGCTGGAAATGTCCAGCATTCGGGCTCGAGGCACTCTGCGAACCGGCGCCATCGAAGACAATGCCAGTGGCGAAAGTCGCCTGCCGCGAGTCATCCAGTCTGTTGTGCCGGGCTCCGCCGTCCCCGGGCAAAAACATCGCCTCGTAATCACTCTGGACCCGACACAAGCCGTGCGTCAGCCGCTCCCCGATGGCGTCCCTGAATGGGTCCAGATCGGGCCCTTCGAAGCCCTCAGGATTGAGCGAGAAGGCAATCGGTTGCTGGTGGATGTGGAAATCGCTGCAGACGCACCGGTCGGAGTACTCTTCGACTGCCATCTGGAATTCGCCGGAGCGGGAGTTCGGCGGGTATACAAGGCCAATGATGTGTTTCGGGTAACGCTGGAAGAGCAGAAATAGTGTTCGTTCAGACTGAATTTTACAGAGGAGCCGTGAGATGAAAAAGTATGCCTGGTCAATGTTGACGGCATCTCTGCTGGGCCTGACGCTGGCAGGAGCATCACTGGTGTCAGCACAGCCGCCGGAAGGCGGCGATAATCCTCCGCCACCGCGTGAGGGACAGCCACCGGGAGGTGGTCGCGGGCCGCGACCCAATCCGCTGGCGGAGGCTCTCGATCGGAACCGCGACGGCGATATTTCTGCAGAAGAACTGAAAGAAGCAGCAGCGTCACTGCAGACTCTGGACAGCAATAAGGACGGCGTCATTTCGCGTGAGGAAATGCGTCCACCGGGCCGGCCGCCGGGTGGCCCCGAGGGTGAAGGGCGACCACCGGGACCACCACCGGGTGGCCCCGAAGGTGAAGGGCGACCACCGGGACCACCACCGGGTGGCCCCGAAGGCGAAGGACGACCACCGGGACCGCCACCGGGTGGCCCCGAAGGCGAAGGGCGACCACCAGGACCACCACCGGGTGGCCCCGAAGGCGAAGGACCGGAAGGTTTCGTCCGACACGCGCTGTCGTTTGACGCAGATGGCGACGGCAAACTGAATCGCGATGAACTCATGAAACTGGCTCAGTCACCGCCACCACGTCCAGGGCAGGGCATGCGTCCCGGACAGGGCGGCGGACCTCCGGGGGGACGTGGTCCAGGGGCCGGCGGGCCTCCGGGAGCCGGCGGACGCCCAGGGCGACCTGGTGCAGAAGGCGGCGGCACACCAGAGCGACCGCGTCGACCATCCGCAGAATGAAAGCCTGACGAAACTCCGCCACACTACGACGCCCTGAAAGCCCGCACGGCTTTCAGGGTTTTTTATTCGGCCAGACCCTTTTCAAAAGCATCGGGGGGCAGATCACGACCGGTCAGCTGTCTGAACTGCAGATTCAGATTTGCGGCAAAGACCGAAACGGGATCAATGTACCGTGCTCCACGGGCCACCGCCTCCTCGGCGAACGGTGAACCGGACAGGCCAACCGTGAGATCCACCACCGTCTGTCGTTCACGGATGATCCCAGGATTCACCTGGCCTTTGGAAAGCCCGCAGGGCATATCCGGATCGGCCAGCACAAGTGTGTCACAGCGAAGGTCATAGACGGCGCTCCAGGCGACATGGCGGCAGCCGGCTTCACGAGCCATGCCAGCGGCAGCGTTATCAGACATCCCCGCCAGACTCACTGCAGCACCCCGCTGCCCAAACCAGGCTGCGGCCGCGCGAGCCATCGGGCTGTGCCCCACGACTGTCACTGAGCCTCGACCCATCCATTCCGCACTTCCCGTGACAGTCTGCCCCGCGGAATTGACAGCCTCGAAAATCGTACAGACACCACGCCGCCCCTGCTGCCCCTCCATCAGCACGTCCACCCGTCGGCCGAGGGTTCCAAATTCATCACACGAATCGGCCAGCTCAAACAAGTCACCACGCCAGGCCGGATCCACCACCAGACCATTGATCCCCAGCTTCTCCAGCATTTTCGGGAAACGACTGAGATCGCCCGGCTGCAGCGGCAGGCACCGAATTGGACGATCCATCTGCTGAAAGGCGGCATTCAAAACCCGCGCGGCTATGTTTTCAGACTCGCCGTAGCCAATGATCCCCAGAAATCGAGTCTTGCCGGTGATGGAATCCCAGTGATAGTCGTCCCGCAACTGCCACACCGTGGGCTGGCGGGAAAATGCTTCCATGCCGGGCTCCAGTGCCGCATAAATCCACGGCGATCCGTACTTCCTGCCCAGCAGTGAAAACGTCAGGCCAGACCTGCCAACTCCCAGCCCCACGATCGGCAGGTCGCGCGGCTGTGTGACGGCGGCCAGCAGCGGCCAGGCCGCGTCCATGTCCTCCGTCAGCCACGTGAATTTCACAACATCAGCTTTCGCCTGCCGACACTGCTCAAATACGTCATCGATGCGACTGAGCGGGCGATTGAGACTGGTGAATGAAACGACGCGCTGCGTTTTTCCGAAACGCGGTATACTGGAGGCCACCTCCAGATCCAGCTCGACATACGCAGGCCCGGCAACAATCGCTTCCCGCAGCAGCTGGACCCGCTCCTGCTCCGTCCCCTTCCACGCCCCACCATCCTTCTCAGAACGACAGGACACCATGATCGGTTTGTCAACAACTCGCAGCAGTTCACCAACATTCGGCTCGTTGATGAAATGATCCAGACAAAGCTCAATCAGATCACAGCGACTGCTGGCGTTGTAAAGATCCACAGGAGCCAGCTTACGACTTTCCGGCGTGACTGTGATGCAGATCATGATCTGTTTCCGAACTGGCGAGCGTTAACAAAAAAACGCCTGCTGAGGCAGGCGTTCAGGATGGAAGTTCAGGAGTCAAAGTTATTCCGGCGAGTTTGTGTTCTTGTACAGAGCACTGGTGGAGCCGGTCGAAGGCAGCGGACGCTTTGCCCTGCCACCGACAGCACCTGAAATCGCTGCTGAGCTCTGACGATTCCCGAACGTTGCATTCACGGAAGTGCTTTTGCTGCCATTCGGCAGAGTTGCCGGGAACGGCTTCGTCGGACTCCAGGCCAGCGCCTTGCGGGAATAACCGATGTAGTCGAGGAAACGGGACAGGCTAAGCACATAGACGCCGTTGTCAGTCGCTGACTGCTCCATCCGCACCTTGATGATGCGAATCTTGTTGTTCAGCTCACGCTGAATCGTGTCCTGAGTGTCCTCGTCGCCAAGATCACCCACCAGCACAAATCGAGTATTGGATGAGATCAGTGTGGAGATGTCAGCGTCAGTAACCTCTTCGCCATCACGGCCCAGAATCTTCGCCTCGTCATTGACTTCCAGCACAATCGAGGCGCCGTTGGCAGAAACCATCCGGCGAAACTCTTCACGATCGCTGCCAGGATTCCCGTCAAAGTCCAGCCCACCCACAACGGCAATTTCCATGGCACGGCCAGGAGAAAACACGGGCGAATAAATCGGATCACCCACAGCCATCGGCTCGCCCAGCTTCGGGTCAACAATGTCGGCCTTGGCCAGTGCCGGGCCAAGAATCTCGGTGATCACAATCTTGCCCTTCAGATCGGTATCACTTTGGGGCAGGCCCACACCGGAATTGTTCTGACTGTAGACAGAAAACGTTGTGCCCACACGCAGCTTGTCACGAGACCCGATGTCCACAAAGGCCGTCAGATTGTGCTGATCAATAAACGTCAGCCGACCGGCCGGACGCTCAAAGTTCAGATTCTCCAGGCTGAATTTGGCCGCTCGCAGCTTCTTCAGAGTGTCACGCTGCAGACTGATCTCGTCCTTCAGCGTCGCCACTTCACGCTCTTTCACTTCACGAAAATCTGAAAACTCAGTCTGCGTCGTTGTCAGCTGCGTCTTCAGTTCGTCAATCTGGTCTTCACGCTGCTTCAGCTGCTCACCATGAGTCTTCTCGCGCTCCAGCAGCTCCGCTTCCTTGGCAGCCACCTGATCCTGCAGGGACTTCATGGAGTTCTGATGGCTTACCACGGCATTCTGCAGCTCAGCAATCTTCGTGTTCAACTGGTCCTTTGATTCTTTGGAATTCGCCTTCTCTGAATCCCGAGCCGTCGCGATGGAGATCACCGCACCTTCGAGCGTATCAGGAACCGGAGTTCCGTCGCCGTAACGTTTGGCGATTTCCAACTTGGTGTTGTTTACAATGTCATCAACCTCAGGCTCAGGTCGACCAACCACAGCCTTCAGCGATGTCAGGTCGGTGTTCAGCTGCTTGACGGCTGTGTTGGCACCGTCTTCACCCTTTTTGGCAGCCGCCAGATCACGCGCAAGGTCCGTGCTGTGCGACCAGGTCATGTACCACGCAACGCCCAGTCCGACCGTTAACAAAACGAAAACGGACAGTGAAATCACCAGACCGTTGCTGTCTTTTGACGCCATGATGGAACCCCAAAAAGTCGGACCCGCAGGACCAGACAACTTTCAGAACAACCAAACGACCAGCACCAGAGCCCTGCCAGATTCCGCGTGCAGCAAGTGCACAAACGACTTCAGTCGCGACCGGGCCTCCTGAACCAGGTGGCCAGGAATGAGCAATCGCAAAGGAAAACAAGGGAATCTGGGCTAAATAGTATGCTGCCAGGCTCAGCAGCGGTCCAGTCAAAAGACGCACGGCAGCGAGAAATGCCGTGAGTTTTTTGGGCAGGGACACCTGCAGACACCGAGACCCGGAACGCCAGACTACGCAATTCGCTCCCCGGACCGCAGGCTCTTCGGTGTTTCGGAAACTGACTGCAGCAGAATTTGCAGAACTTTCCAGAGATCAGTCTGCACAGGTCATACCCTGAACTCCGGCAGATCCTGCCGATCGGGATTTGACGATCACACCGCCGCCACAGAATCCCTCAGCCAGGTGATCGGAAGCGGCTGAATCGGAGTTCCCCGCAGACAAAACAGCGGAGCAAAACCCGACAGCGACTGAAACGGACGCCCCGGAGCATCTGCAGCCAGCATCTGACCCGCAGGAGCCCCGCTGCCAATCGCAAACGGCATCACACTCTCGGCCAGCAGGCAGTAACACGTGGCCGGTCGCAGCACCAGCTCAGGCGGAAAACACCACCACTGGCCTTCGTCACTGAGAACAGCCTCATAAGCAGAAAAATCGCGGACTTCCGGAGCATCGGCAGCAGATGACTGTTCGAAAATCAGCAGCCGACCAGTGGCCACCCCAACAGCATCCGACCGCCGAAACTGAAACGCCACGTCCGACCAGCAGCCATGATCCGGAGTCACAATCGACAACCCCGGCACCGCATCCGTTACCAGCAACTGCCCCCGCGAAAACTCGCAAATCGTACTGCTGGAAGGCAGCGGTCGTCGCACACAATCGGGCTGGCAAAACAATTCACCCGTGGCCCCGCCAGTCGCAGACTGCTGAGCAAAACTTTTGGAAGTATCGCCAATCCACACCACCTTGCCCGGTGCGGCTGAAAATTGCGGTGAATTGAATTCCATGGTGCTGCATCCTGGTGTTGACGTAACCAAACAGTCACGCAAAAAAATTCTCCAATCGACTGCATACATCACAAAACGAAGCCGGAGCAGACGGAAGTTTTTAAGTTGTCCCAGTCAGGCGGATTCGGAAGTTCAGGCGGAATGAACGGGCTGTAACGATTCTGCCGGCCAAAGGCACATAAACATGCACCCAACTGTACAAAAGAACACTTCAATTCGTTTTATCTTTGATTCAACCGCCAAAATGCTGAAACCAGTCGACTTTCCAGGTGTTTTGGAAGATTGACCGTGTGGCGGTTCCTTGACCGGCCAGCATTGTCTCTGGATAATTCCCGGTTTTTGAAAATTCGTTGTTGGGTGTTTCGTTCTTCGCAGCGGAGATCCGCAGTCCATGCAGTCCATGAAGTCAGAAGAGCTGGCCGAGTTTCGCGGGATGCTGAAGTTACTGCGAGCCCGGATCCGAGGTGACGTAGAACAACTGCGCGAGGAAGCCTTTTCCGGGTCTGAAGCCGGCCACGAACAGCGATCATCCAACCACATGGCGGAAATGGGTTCCGACGCATGGGATCTGGAATTTGCACTGCAGCTGGCAGCCACCGATCAAAGTGTGATTGAAGAAATCAATCATGCTCTGAAGAAGCTGGATGACGGCACGTATGGTGTGTGTGAGATGTGTGCCGAGCAGGGGCGTCCGGAGGCGAAGTCGCGCATCGCCAAAGCTCGGCTGCAGGCCATCCCCTATGCTCGCAACTGCATCGATTGCGAGCGAGAAAAGGAAAAGCGTCGCTGATGGATCGGTATCCTGCCAGCCGCATCACCGTGTACTCGGTCCTGACGGCGATTTGTCTGGCTGTGGATCTGGGCAGCAAGTCCGTGATCTTCTCCCGTCTGGGCGGCCCCTTTCAGAGTACCGGCTGGTATCTTGACGGGTGGCTGAAGTTCGAACTGCACACCAGTCTGAACCAGGGAGCCCTTTGGGGTTTCGGCCAGGGTTATGCCCTTTGGTTTGCCGGGCTCAGTGTCGTCGCCTTTGCCGGCATCGTCTTCTGGCTGTTTTTCCGCGGCGCCGCCGCAAGTCTGTGGCTGACATCTGCACTGGGCCTGATTTCCGGGGGCACACTGGGCAACCTTTACGATCGGCTGGGACTGCACGGTGAGTCGTTCCCGGGAAACGACCGAGTGGCTCTGGCGGTCCGGGATTTTCTGCACTTTCAGCTGGGTCCGCTGGACTGGGCGATTTTTAATCTCGCCGATTCGTTTCTGGTCATCGGTGCCGCCATGCTGTTCGTGCAGTCATTTCAGAATGACGCACCGGCGAACTCTGCTGCGGTCCCTGCCGACGATTCCGCCCCCTGCTGACAGCCGCACAATGCCGGCAAAACCAAACTGGAGTCCCCTGTGATGTCTGCCGCACTGGTGCTGCTGATCCTGACCTGCCTGAGTGTCGTCCAGGATCCTGCTCCGGGCCCGGCTACAGAAACCCTGCAGCTGGCGGCTCGCAGCCGCACCCGGGTTGCGCCCGAATCTGCCCTCTGGCACTCCACCGAACAAACTCTCACATGGCAGCCCGCCGAAACCTGCGTGGTCGTCTGCGACATGTGGGACGATCACTGGTGCAAACCCTCAGCCGCACGCGTGAGCGAACTGGCTCCGGTGATGAACGAGGTGCTGAAAGCCGCTCGCTCACAAGGCCTGCTGATCATTCACTGCCCCAGCGATACGATGGACTTCTACAAAGACACACCGCAGCGACAACTGGCCATGGCTGCGCCGCCGTTCGCCGCACAACCAGCACTCGAACGCTGGATCAGACTGATGCCGCAGCGCGAATCAGCGCTGCCCATCGATGATTCGGACGGCGGCTGCGACTGCGATCCGCCCGTGGCAAGTCGCCGGGCCTGGTCCCGACAGCATCCCGCCATCGAAATCTTCCCGGGTGATGCCATCACCGACAGCCCCGAAGCGTTCCATCTGATGAAACAACGGGGCATCCGCAATGTCATCGTCATGGGCGTTCACACCAATATGTGTGTTCTGGGACGACCGTTTTCCATCAGACAAATGGTGCTGCAGGGACAGAACGTCGTGCTGATGCGCGACATGACGGACACGATGTACAACCCGGCCCGGGCCCCGTTCGTCTCACACTTCAGCGGCAACGATCTCGTGGTCGAACACATCGAACAGTACTGGTGCCCGACCATCGAAAGTACAGCTTTGACGGGTCGCCCGGCATTTCGATTTTCGCAGGATCGCAGACCCCGCCTGACCGTGGTGGCGTCAGAGCCGGAGTACGGGACTGCGGAATCGCTGGCGGAATTCCGCAGGGAGCTGCAGCAGGAATTCCAGGTGTCCATGGTCTTCGGTGACGCCACCGATGGCAGTCTGCTGCCGGGACTGGACGTCCTCAAATCCGCCGACCTGCTGCTGCTCAGCACGCGTCGTCGGACTCCCCCCGCCGCCCAGCTGCAGCTGGTTCGCGACTTCATCGCCGCCGGAAAACCCGTCGTCGGCATTCGCACCGCCAGTCATCCATTCCACCTGCGCAACCAGCCGGCACCCGCCGGCCGCGCTGACTGGGCCGATTTTGATTCTGAGGTCAACGGCGGACACTACACCAATCACCACGGTGCCGGACCGGAAACCGCCATCACACTGGCGCCCGGTATAACTCCCGAACACCCGCTGCTGCAGAATGTCGACGCCACCAGACTCCGCGGCAAAGGGTCCCTCTATCGCGTCAGCCCGCTGGCAGCTTCGGCCCAGCCACTGCTGATCGGTACCATCCCGGATCAACCGGCCGAACCCATCGCATGGCTCAATCGTCGAGCCGACGGGGGGCTCACGTTCTACACTTCTCTGGGTCACACCGGTGACTTCGCCCAGGAAGACTTCCGCCGACTGCTGAGAAATGCCTGCCGCATGCTCACACAGCCCGCATCACGCTGACGCTGAACTCCCGGTACGCCCCGGCACCAGCCCCACTGCCGACGAGCTCACTGCCATGCCAGCAGCGGACCAAACCACGTACTGTAACGGCCCCCCCGCAGATTGCCCGAAATCTGCAGCCCCGCTGCCGCTGCCTCCCCGCTCAGCCGCGCATCGTCCAGGAATACTCCGGAAATCCGGCTGATTCTGAGCGGAGCCTCCGCCTGCCACAGAATCGCTGAACCGTCAACAGTCGCCGCCACCACACGCCGTCGACCGGATCCGTGCGCCAGCCCCAGCAGCCACGCACCAGGCAGCGGCTGCAGTGAATCACCAGCCACCTGCTGCAAACCTCCGTAACAAAACACCAGTTTCTCACCCGACTGACGATAACGGAAAAACAGCCGCGCAACTCCGGCCTCCAGAACGTCCACCTGACGCGGATCAGAACACTCCCACCGCAGTCGGATTTTCCACGCCTGGTCCAGCCAGCCATGCATGTCCGCCGGACTGCGGCGAAACCAGCCGGCAGCCTCAATCGCCAGCTGCTCCAGTTCCTCCGCAGGCTCCGCCCCGGCCGCCGCACAACAGGCCAGATCCTGCAGATACAGATCCACCAGATCAGCAGCCGGATCCAGCGGTGGTGGTTCAGGGATCGCCGCGTCCGCCGCAGGTCGCATTTCCAGCAAACGGCCCCGCAGATCATCCGCCAGCTGCCGCACGATCTGCAGACCACTCAGGGTCTGCCGCCACTGCTCATCCGTCAGGTCCGGCTGCAACTGCAGAAATCCCACCAGCGACTGTGCCGCCGCCAGCAGCAACGCAGTCCGGTCCGCAACCACCACAGTCGCCTGCTGCAGCTTCAACCGCAGACTCAGACGCTCCTCCACCCCCGTACGCCACGTCGCCAGTGTCTGCTCGGAACCGCCGTGAATGTGACTGCCATAAAACTTCTCCAGCTCACCCGCGATCACCTCACGCTGCTCACGAGACAACAGCGACGGCTGCGCCAGCTGCAAACCCGCGGACCTGTGATTCGCCAGACAGCGATACAAATAAATCCGGTCGTATTCACTGAGCAAAGGCAGACTGGTGACCTTCTGCAGCCCGAAACGCAGACTGTCGCCCGTCGGCGGAAACGCGGCAATCAGCTCAATCAATTCCGTTCCAAGAATCCACGCCGGATCACGCTGTCGAAAGCCGGTTCCGTAAATCCCCGCTGCCTCCACACCAATCACCGTGATCAACTGCTGCAGCAACCCCACCGCCTGCCGATCAATCGTCGAATCCACCAGCTTCGCTGCCCCACGTCGCCCCAGCTCAGATGCCGCCCACATGGCCCCCAACGACAGCGGACTGGCAGTGGCCAGCAGACGACCGGCATACAATCCCCGACTGGCATACTTCAGCCACGGACTGGCCTTCTGATAAACACCGTATCCAATCACCGCCCGCCGCACCCAGGTGTACAGAGTCCCCAGGCTGTAGGTCTGCACGTTCAGCGGCAGCTGTTCCAGCAGCACCAGCAGATGCAGCCAGATCCGACTGGCCGCTCGCGCCAGCTGCTCCAGACTGACCTCCAGCAGCGGATTCTCTCTGTCCGGGCGATAAATCTGCGCCACCCGACGAATCAGCTGCAACGCCTCGTCCCGTATGGACTCCAAATGCACCCGGCCGTCCGCCACATAGCCGTTGTTCCGAATCTTCTCATACACCCGCTCCGCTTCCTGCTCCAGCAGCTGCCGCACCGCACGGTCCTGAACACCCAGCTGCTCCAGATTGTCCGCGGTCAAACCGGTATGCAGATCATTCACCGGATACTCAAGAAACTCGTGAAACCTGGCGAAACGCGATGACAACTGCTGCTCACGCTGCTGCAGATCATCAGCCCGCTGCTGCAATGCCGCGGCGACTTCCGCACGAGTCTCCTCAAGAGACTGCAGAGCCTGCTGATACTGCTGCCGCTGCTGCTCAGCTGCACTGCGGGACTGCTGCACCTGCGGATGATCGTCCGCCGGAATTCTTCGCCGCAACGCCACACTCAGCAACGGCACAGTCGCAGCCAGAGTGGCCGCCGTGCGCATGACCGGGTCCGTCAACCACCACTGTGCCCCCACCAGCCCTGTCAGAGTGGCAGCAGCAGCCACCGCCGTTCCAGCCTCCACTCGGATCGCCATGCCCACACTCCGATCACCAGACCGCCGCAAATCACTGCGCCACCGCCGCAGCATATCGCAGCACCGCCGTCACCGGAAAATGATCCGACGGATAACGCCCGCCCCGCTCAGTCCGATCAATCGTCGCTGCCACCGTCTGAAAACGCCCCGCAGAATACAGAATCCAGTCGATCCGCTCAGCTCCCGCGGTCCCCCGAAATCCATGAAACGTGCCCTCAGAACCCTGCTGCTGCGGAAAAGCAGCCCGAAACGAATCCACCAGCACGCCATCACCAGCCGCTGCCTGCCACGGAGGTGATTGCTCCCCACAGTTGAAGTCACCCGTCAGAACAATCGGCAACCCGTCAGCCAGCTCAGGCAGACGACTGCGCAGCAGCCGCGCAGACTGCAGTCGCGCCTCGCCACCGCGATGATCAAAGTGCGTGTTGGCAAACAGCAGACGACGCCCCGAGTCCTGACGGTCGTGCAACCGAGCCCACGTGCAGACACGAGGCAGCGACGAATCCCAGCTCTTCGAAAACTTCTCCTCCGGTCGCTCGCTCAGCCAAAATTGCCCCGACTGCTCAACCTCAAATCGATCCTCGGAAACAAACAACCCACACTGCTCACCACCAGCCGAAGCATCCCGGGACCAGCCGACGTAGACATACTTCAGCGGACGCTGCGCTCCGGAACGCAGCTGCTGCTGCAAATACTCAGCCTGAAACGGCAGCATCTCCTGAGTCCCCAGCAGGTCCGGACCATAATCACGGATCACCTGAACCACCAGGTCCTGCCGCTGCGGCCAGGAATCCGCCCCGTCACTGGCCGTGCCGTAGCGGACATTGAAACTCATCACACGCAGATCCTGAGCCCCTGCTGGGGGCACGGACACCACACCCGACAACAGGCTGCACAGCAGGACGTACAGGCTGCAGCCAAACAGAGAGGATCGAATACGAACAGCATCGCAGCCCATCAGCCACCCCGCAGTTGACCACGTTTCCTGACCGCAGCACTGCTTACTGCATCTGCTGACGCTCATCGTCCGAGAACTGAATTTCCACATCACGATGGAGCGCTCGCGCCTTGCGAGCAGCCACCACCTTGTCACCCAGAACATGCCATGCCTGCCCCACCGCATCAGCATTGAAATGAGCCAGAGCGCCTTCGGGAATTGACAGTTCCTCGGCATCTGCAACGGCATTCAGATCCGATGACAAAAACACGAACTTCCACTGATACACCGACTGCTGATGCTCAATCATCTCCGCCACACGGTGCGATGTATACCGACGGCTGGAATTCTCCTGACCGTCGGTCACAATCACGATCGTCACCAGCCCAGGTCGCTCAGATTCGGGCATCGCTGCCAGTCGCACTCCCGTTTCATCAATGCAACGCCCGACCGCATCCAGCAAAGCAGTGGCGCCACGCGGCTGCAGCGAATACTGCGGCACATTCGCCACCGGAATCGCCTGGCAGACAACCTCATACTCGTTGTCAAACTGCACCAGCGTCACCAGCAGTTCGCCAGGCACCGCTTTCTGCGATTCCACAAACGAATTGATGCCCCCTTCAGCGTCCTTCCGAATGGACTGCATCGAGCCACTGCGATCCACAATCAAGGTCACATCGGTGAGATCCGCACGCATGGTTCACGCCTTTCCGCAACACGAGAAACCCAGGGGTGGTGACTGGACTTCCATGAGTATCCGTGCGGACCTGGGGAAAGTCCAGTGCCGGCCCACCCGAATTCAGGGGGAATCAGGCGCCCTCCGCATCCAGCCGAAACTTCGGGGACTGACTCAGGAATGTCCGCGGATTGTCCAGCGTCACCCGATCAATCAGACTCAGCGAATGTCCCCGCCGCTTCATCTCCAGCCGCGCTTTCGGTACCGCCAGCGGATCACTGCAGCCCCAGTCACCAGCCGAATTCATCCAGATCCGCTCCGATCCGTACATCTCAATCACGTCCGCAGCCCGCTGCGGAGTCATTTTCGTGTCGGGATAGAGCGTCATCCCCGCCCAGAACCCCCGGTCCAGCACGTCCGCCACCGTGTGCTCCTCCACATGATCGATCAAAATCCGGCCGGGATCGATCGAGCTGGCACTGAGAGCGTCCATGATCAGACGAGTCCCCTTGCGTTTGTCCTCCAGATGCGGAGTGTGCACCAAAATCAGCTGATTGTGCTCCTCCGCCAGACGAATCTGCTCCTCCAGGATGATCAGCTCGTTCTTCGTGTTCTTGTTCAGCCCGATCTCGCCAATCCCCAGCACCGTGTCGCACTTCAGGAACTGCGGAATCAAAGCCACCACGTCCCGAGCGAAGGCCGGATCATCTGCCTCCTTCGGATTGATGCACAGCCAGGTAAAATGGCGAATGCCGAACAAGGCCGCCCGCCGCGGCTCATACTCGGTCAGCTGCCGAAAGTAATCATGAAAACCCTGCGCTGACGAACGATCAAAGCCCGCCCAGAAAGCCGGTTCCGTCACAGCAATGCAGCCGGACTGCGCCATCCGCTGATAGTCGTCCGTCGTCCGTGACACCATGTGAATATGAGGATCGATGTACTTCATACTGTGACTCCCGTCGCCGGCTTCACTGCCCCCAGAGCCCCCTTCATGCCGTGCGCCGACTGCGGCAGCTGCTCAGACATGTCGCTGAACAGATTCAACACCCGCGCCGTACGCTGCGGACCACCGTCCGCCACCAGCCGCAGGGCCTGCAATAACGCCTGCTCGCGAAAATCCGGTACGCCACCACCCGCCGCACGATCCAGCCGATCCAGAAATGCCGCGATATCCAGCAGCCGCGCCCGATGCTCAAGAAAATACTGAGCCACAATCTGCTCACGTGACAGCGGACACACACCCGTTGCCTCAGTCATCTCTGCCCCCCTTCCCTCTCTCACCACTGCCCACGGACCACTGCCCACGGACCACTGCCCACGGACCACGGACCACGGACCACTAAAAAACAATTCTTCGGTTGCGACTGGTCACTTCCCAGAAATCCACAATCCGACCGCCATCAATAATCACCGCCCGGTCGTACAGCGCACTGGTCGGACACACGTGCACCGGAATCGCCAGCAGCACGTCACCCGGCTGATACTTTTCCGCTTCAGCAGTCACCAGCACCAGATGCTCTTCACTGTGAATGTCCTGCACTGCGTCCGGCAATTCCGGGATCAGCACACGAGCACCCTTTGGGGGATCGGCAGCAACAGCCTTGTTGCCCAGATCCAGCGTCATGCGATTGGGGGCCGGGCGACTGACCACTCGAGTCACCAGGGCGGCGGCCGGGGCAAACGGCAGGTCGGGAAACGCGTTGCCGTAGCCGGAATCGCTGAGCACAGAAGTGCCGGGACAGGTCTCAATCGCCGGATCGGACATTGAAGCATAGCAGGGGAAGGTTGGAGTCCCCCCGCAGGCGAAAGCCGGCACCGTCGATCCCAGCGCCTCGGCTTCGGCCCGCAGCTTCAGCACTCGCGGCCACTGCTCAGCCACCGCCACTCGTCGCTGCATCAGATCTCCCTGCCGCTGATGACCGTCATAAACCTGGAACCCGGAAGGTTCGAGTCCGGGGAGCTGTCGCACCAGATCATACAGGGCCGCTGCGCCGGGGGTTTCCGGAGTAATCCCGGTGCGATCCATGCCTACGTTCACATCCAGCATCACGCCGATCGTGACACCTGCCGCGGCAGCTGCCGCCGACAGCTGCCGCAACGGCCGCTCGTGATCCGTTGTGGCCCGAAAACGACACTGCGGATAGGCCCCGGCCAGCGCCACCAGCCGGTCGATATTGGGTCCCACCGGGTTGTAGGCATACAGCACGTCCGTGGCGCCGGCGGACGCACACATCTCACACTCAGCAATCGTCGCTGCCTTGTGCTTCAGCACACCCCGCTCCACCCAGAGCCGGATGATGCGGTGCATCTTATGAGTCTTGCAGTGGGGACGCAGGCGTGCCGGCGACTTCGCCAGTTTCAGCATGGAATCCAGATTGGACAGCAGCCGATCCCGAAAAATCACCAGCTGCGGGCTGGGCAGGCGTTGCAGTTCCTCAGGCAGTATCGTTGGCAGTGAGAGACCCATGAGCAGTAACCCTGGCTGGAAAATCCTGATAATTGTCGTACCGACCGCGGGCCGCAGAACTGGCGGTTGCGGTGCAGCGGGCGATAGTCTAGAAACCTGGGCAGGAAAGTTCACTCCAACCCCCGCTGCCTTTCTGGCAAACCCGCATGGCTGCCCCCAAACCGATTCGTCGAGCGTGGAAATTCTGTCCGCGGTGCGGCACAGCGGTGGCCCGCACCGGCCGCAACCCGTTTCGCTGCGGCGCATGTGGTTTTTCGCACTACTTTGCCCCCGTCGCTGCCGTCGGCTCCATCCTGACCGACTCCGCCGGGCAGGTGCTGCTGCTGGTGCGAGCGAAGGATCCGGGGAAAGGCCTGTACGGCCTGCCTGGCGGCTTCGTGGACGCCGGCGAAACCATCGAACAGGCCCTCAGACGCGAAGTGCTGGAAGAAATCGGCCTGCAGGTCCGCTCGCACCACTACCTCGCCAGTTTCCCCAACGAATACGCGTGGAACGGATTCGTGCTGCCGGTGACCGACGTGTTCTTTGTCGTGGAAGTCGAATCGTTTGCCGACATGCGCGCCGTGGATGGGGAGATTACAGGCTGGAAATTCTGCCGCCCCGGACGTCGTGAACTGAACCGCATGGCCTTCCTGTCCAACCGCC
>VFQT010000520.1_pt1 | contig 54993 bp, 48 predicted proteins | sample 3512381 | NCBI WGS metagenome assembly VFQT01 (sample SAMN10412376, study PRJNA504923) | tailings metagenome | isolation source: Relicate 2 Philex TSF3 active mining site | place: Philippines: Tuba, Benguet | collected 2017-08-29
TGCTTAGCAGAAAATACTTTCAGTTACTCGTTACTGTACTTAACTCAAATTTACAAACCAAAGGTAGCCCTTTAATTCTGATAAAGCCAAGTATTTTCCCTTTAAAACTGCTGAATTACACAATTTAACAGTGCTTTCCCTAAAAAGCAGCGGCTTTTTTCTCCTGTTGAAGACTATTATAAGTAATAATGGTACTGATGAGAAAAAAAACTGCTCCTGCAATAAATGGTGCCCCTGGGAAATATACCTTTCCACTTGATTGACTAAAAAAAGAAAACAGGTTGGTCATAACAGGTGGACCCACTATCGAAGTCGCACTCATTAAACTGGTCAACGCACCTTGTAATTCGCCTTGCTCGTTTGCTGGAACTTGTGAGGAAATGATTCCTTGTAATGCGGGGCCTGCAATCCCCCCCAAGCAATACACAAAACAGGAAGCAAACATAAATGAAGTAGAACCGGCAAAGGCAAAACAACACATTCCAATGGTATACATCACCAATCCAGTAAACAGCGCTCTTGTTTGTCCGAGTTTTGGTATAGCTACCCGAATCAATCCTCCTTGTACAATTGCAATCATCAATCCAACAAATGCAAGTGAATAACCAACCATGGCAGAATCCCACTTGAATTTTTCCATGGTATAATAACTCCAAGTACTTTGTACAGCATGTGCACCAATATATATAAGTGTAAGTGAGATGATCAATCCCGCGACTGCCGGATATTTTTTTAAATGCAACAAAGATCCAACAGGGTTGGCTTTGCTCCACTCAAACTTTCTTCGTTTGTCTGCTGGTAAAGATTCTGGTAAAATGAACATGCCATATAACCAGTTCACCAAGGTTAATCCTGCTGCAAATAAAAATGGAATGCGATCGCCATACTGACCAAGCACGCCACCAATAAATGGACCAATGATAAACCCTAAACCAAACGCAGCACCAATCATACCAAAATTCTGTGCACGCTTCTCCGGTGTACTGATATCAGCGATGTACGCTGAAGCAGTAGTAATACTAGCTCCGGTTATTCCTGATAAAACACGGGCAATAAATAACCAGGTTATACTTGGCGCCCAGGCCAGCAATAAATAGTCTAATCCAAATCCAAATAATGAAATAAGTATAATTGATCTGCGTCCATATCGATCACTTAGGTTTCCTAATATTGGTGCAAACAAAAACTGCATGAAGGCATATGTAAACATCAACCATCCGCCATAACGCGATGCTTCGCTCATATCACCACCTGTTAACTCCTGTATCAGTTTAGGTAGTACAGGAATGATGATCCCAAAACCAATGATATCAATCAATACGGTAACAAAAATGAATCCTAATGCAGCCGATCGGCCTTTTTGAAACATAGACAGGTTTTAATACTACTATTGATGCTGTACTGAATCGTAAACTTTCACTTTGCTCCATAAATGTGAGCAGTCTTCAATAAACTTCAAATGCAAAGGATGGGTTTGATATACATCCTGGTCTTTTGCAGTTTCAAAAATATTCAACCAGGATACTGCATAAGTATTATCAATTACTTCTCTATCCGTTGCAGCTGGCGTTCCAATATGAAACAATTTAATTTCTGGGACGGCACTCAACGCTTCCAAACCAGCAATCAGCTTTTGCAAATCTTCTTTACTCTCTGGATTCTTGAGCCAAAAATAAACGTGGTGAATAAAGGTATTCTGTAATGACATATAGATTATTTAATGGCTGAAATTAATCAAAATCAACTAGATAGATGGGCTATTTACGGAAGCCTATCGTAGAATTACGTAATTATAAAAGCACTTTCCCTCAATTTCAGCCCATTTGAGCCCAAATTATAATATGGTCACAGTTGTGTCGTTTTATTATTGACCCGTTTTTAAATCCAATACCCATGAACCAAAAATCTAACGTTAATTCAATCAGTAAGGCCAACTTCATGATTCTTGCAGTTGTTTACTTACTTCCTGTCATTGCCACCTTACTTGTTCAGCGCTTTGCAGCCTTCCCTTCGGAGATTGCTTCAGCCATGAATACATTTTCTTCTGTCATACAGGCCCCATTGATGTTAATCATCCTCATTCAGCTTGCAGATAACCAACGCATGAACAGAATGATGGGCGTTACCCTCGCTGGTCTGTTGACGGCCAACTCACTTACTTTAGCATTTGGCGGTATCAATGAAATCAACTTGCTTAAAATAATGCTGGTTGGATCTGCTCCAGTATTTGTATTCTCTTCTCTCTTGTTCATTCACTTCTTGAAGATCAGTTTGTATGAAAATAAAAATTTCCAGAAGACCATTATTCTTGCTGGTATTGTTTTCGCCTTCGGATCTTATGTAATGATGTTGACCATGCATTTGATGGATCCAATGCGTCATGCGGATGATTTGAGATTTGTACTTGGATTGATTTCCATAATCTCGACTGCAGTCATTGCTGGTGGATTGGCTTACTCAACCAATGAAAAAAGAAAATCAGCGACTGCTGAAAATAATATCAATGCATTCCACGCCGGTTTCGCACAATGGGAAAACTTTACCTTGTCGAATACCCCTGAAGAATCTAAAAAAGGAGTTACTGATATCAGTAAATATTATTCTGGTCTACAGAAAACGAGCTAATATCAGTTTCAGTGTCCACATTGTAAAAAAAACGACCGGTAAATACCGGTCTTTTTTTATGTAAACATAGGTGAGACTTCAACTACAATTTAGCTGCAATCCTTCTTCTTGCATCCTTAGTATTGAATGGCGCTACTTTAGTAAAACGTTTTAAACCGAGCAACATCATCCTTTGTTCATCACCTGATGCAAATGCATTGATGGCGTCCTTACCAGATTTATTGATTCTATCAGCAGCATCATATAAATAAGTCCTGGCGATATCCAATTCATAAGCAGCATTCGCTTCTCCTTTCTGTTCTACTAACTTCATGGCACGCAACATACCGCTCTCTGCATGGAAAGTTTCAATCGCCATGTCTGCAATGTGCATTAAGATTTCTTGTTCTGATTCTAATTTCATCATCAGTTTTTGCACTGCAGCACCTGCAACCATAAGTATAGATTTCTTAAACTGTTGAATTGCTTTGCGTTCCTCAGCAAATGGTGAATCATCTGAATTACCAAATTCAGGAATACTCATCAATTCTTTTTGGACAGCCATAGCTGGACCCATTAAATCAAGTCGGCCTTTCATGGCGCGTTTTAATACCATATCGACAGTCAGCAAGCGATTGATTTCGTTGGTGCCTTCATAAATGCGGTTAATGCGACTATCCCTATATGCTCTGGATACATTGTATTCATCACTAAATCCATTTCCTCCATGTACCTGTACAGATTCATCTACCACATAATCCAACAACTCAGAACCAAAGACTTTAATCATGGCACACTCAATGGCATATTCTTCTGCAGCACCCAACAAAGCTTCGTTAAATGGTTTTCCAGCAGCCAGTAATTCCTCTTCTTTTTGTTCTATCCACATTGAAGCTCTATATAAACCTGCTTCTGCAATCCAATTGCGAATAGTCATCTCCGCTAACTTTTGTTGTATAGCACCAAACTCAGCAATAGGCTTTTTAAACTGCTCTCTTGTCTTGGCATATTGAATAGTTTGCTCCAAGCATTTCTTTGCACCGCCTAATGTTGCTGCACAAAGTTTCAAGCGACCAATATTCAAAATATTAAATGCAATAACATGCCCTTTACCTACTTCACCTAATACATTTTCTACCGGTACTTTGCAATCCTGGAAATAAAGTTGAACAGTTGAAGATCCTTTGATACCCATCTTGTGTTCTTCCGGACCTTGGGTAAATCCTTCCATACCACGCTCAACAATAAAGCAAGTGAAATGTACTCCATCTACTTTGGCAAATACTGTATATACATCTGCAAAACCTCCATTAGTGATCCAGCATTTTTGTCCGTTTAAAATATAGTGCTTGCCATCTTCACTCAACTTGGCAGTCGACTTAGCACCAAGCGCATCACTACCACTATTTGGTTCAGTCAAGCCGTAAGCACCCTTCCAAACACCGCTCGCCAGATTAGGAATGTATTTTTCTTTTTGTGCATCGGTTCCAAAATAAAGAATAGGTAATGTACCAATACCTGTATGCGCAGAAAATCCTACAGAAAAAGAATGTCCGGCACCAAGCCCTTCGGCCATAATAATAGAGGTGATGAATTCTTTACCCAACCCACCATACTGTTCAGGAATGGCAACGCCCAGCATGCCCATCTCACCTGCTTTCTCCATCAACGAAGGCATAAGACCTGGTTCTAATTTATCAATGCGATCAAGCAAAGGATAAATTTCAGCTTCCAGAAACTGATGACACATATCCATCATCATTTTCTGTTCTTCAGTAAAATCTTCTGGTATGAAGGTTTCTGCTGGTAAAGATTCAATGGTCAATGAACCACCACCTTTCATGGCTTGAAGTTTTTTGTTTGCAGTTTCCATAAACTTTATTTTAATCCGTTATTATTTAAGATTATCGTATACCTGTTGTAATACTTTTTTTGCAGTTTCTACATCATCTGCAGCTACACCTTCCAATGCTTCATTCAATGTTCTAGATGCAATCTCCATGGTCTTGTCCTGCAATTTCTTTGCTGCTTCTGTCAGCATGATGGAATTAGACCTGCGATCTGTTTGAGAAGGCACACGTTTCACCAATTTCAATTTCTCAAGGTTGTCGACCAATCGCGTGATGCTTGGTTTATCTCTGAACGAAGCATTACACAAATCTTGCTGACTAATGCCGTCCTTCTTCCAGAGGTGATACAACACACTCCACTGTTCAATGGTGATTTCTATTCCCTCTTGCTTGAAGTTTTTTTGCAAACGACGTGCAATAGCAGTCGATGCCATTCCTGTTATAAAACTGTACAGTTCTCCTCTTCTAAATTGGTTGTTGGGCATATAGTTAGTTATGCAACTAATTAAAGTTAGCAAATTTCTTGATTCAAAAAAATCTTTTCGACAGGAAATGATGAAATTTAACGTTCGGTTCATCCTCAAGTACAATTTATGATTGCTGGAATCATCAGTGCAGTATTGTTGTCTTTATACCGGATGGTGATTGGTCGCGCTAACCGCTACCTAATGCTGATGCCGTACTATAAAACGCCTTCCCTTAGTCCAGATAAAGTAACCGTCATCATCCCCGCCCGAAATGAAGCTGCCAATATTGGTCGATGTTTGGATAGTTTACTACAACAAACACTACCCGCCAATCAAATGGAAATTATTGTGGTGGATGATGGTTCTTCTGACGCTACTGCTGCTATTGTTCAATCTTATTTGGTAAGCGGAGTAAGACTTATTCAATTGGATGAAGATAAAGGAGGAAAGAAAGTGGCAATCACGAAAGGAATAGCAGCCGCAACACATGCATTGATTGTAACTACAGATGCAGATTGTATATATCCTAAGAACTGGCTGAATACCTTGTTGTGTTATCGTGCAGAAAAAAATGCGGTGTTTGTCGCGGCCCCCGTAAAATATATCCAAGAGCGAAATTTCTTTGAACGATTTCAGTCGCTCGACTTCCTCTCCTTACAAGGTATCACCGCTGCTGCTGTTACGAATAAGCTATTCAACATGTGCAACGGCGCCAACTTGTTGTACACCAAACAAGCTTTTGAAAAAGTAAATGGATTTGAAGGGATTGATCAAATTCCGACAGGCGACGATATGTTGTTGATGGAGAAAATTAGTGAGGTATATCCCAGCCAGGTTCACTATTGTTATGCACAAGATGCCATTGTAGAAACCTTGCCAGCAGCAGGTTTGAAGGCATTTATTCAGCAACGTATTCGTTGGGCCAGTAAAACGACCAGCTATAAAAACACCAACATCAAACTGGTGTTACTGTTGGTTTATTTGGTCAACCTGAGTTTGTTTATTTTATTTTTTGCTGGATGCTATGATCTGCAGTATTTGAAATGGGGATTACTACTCATGATAGCGAAGATCATTTTTGAGTACCCCTTCATGATTAGAACAGCAAGATTTTTTGGAAAGGAATATTTGTTGCCTTGGTTTATTGTAGCACAACCCTTTCATGTACTCTATATCGTATTATCAGCCAGTCTCAGCTTTTTCAAAAGTTATGAATGGAAGGGACGGTTAACGGTTAACCGTTAACCGTCAACCGACAACTAACTCGCTACCGGAACATTTCTATTGAAACTCTCATCCAAAGAAATCAAAGTCTCTGTTCTTTCTATACCCTTTATTTTCTGCAATTGATCGTGCAGTACAAACTTCAACTGATTGATATCTCTTGCAACTACTTCAATAAACATAGAGTAGTTACCTGTGGTATAATTAAGACGAACGATTTCAGGAATCTGCTTCAAGTCTTCTGCTACTTGATCATATAAAGAGCTTTTCTCTAAGTAAATACCAACAAACGCAGTGATGTCATAACCCAATAGTTTAAGATCGACATTTAACTTCGTACCTTTGACAATACCAATTTCTTGAAGCTTTTTGATACGGACGTGGATTGTACCCCCAGAAACAAAAAGTTGTTTACCAAGATCTGCATAAGAAATACCAGCATCCTGCATCATGATCTGGATGATCTGAAGGTCGAGTTTGTCAAGATTTAATTTAGAAGGCATAATCGTTGTCTGTTTTATAATCAATTCAAATAAAGGTGCAATTTATTGAAAATTTTCGATAAATAAAAAATATTTGTTGAAATATTATCAACAAATGATGAGATTTATTAAATTTGCATCAGTTCTTTACCACTGTGGGGTGATGAAATTTTCGGCAGACATACCCTCTTGTCTCGGGGGTGAGGAAAACAGGATAAACGTAGTGTAGAGCCGTCTCGCAAGAGGCGACCAGGGTCGACCACTGAATCTTTGCGCTATAGCTAACTGCCTCGTGGAGGTTCGATCCCTCCCCCTACAGCAACAAAAAACCCGTCATTTGGTTGACGGGTTTTTTTATTACCACCTAACAATCCATTGTAATCGAGCAAAAAAAGGTGTGCCAGGTGTAAAATGAATTTCAGAAACTGGATCTACTTCATCTTTTAGCCTACTCTCTGTCAGAAACTGAGTTTCTTTCCAGCGGGTATTAAAAATATTTTCTATAGTCAAACCAATATGCTGTTTTTTATTGATTTTACGTTCAATAAAAAAATCTGTGATAAAATATCCTTTTGCAATGACTTCATTTCTTTCATCTGCTGGCCTATCACCCATCCATCGGTATTTAACTTGAAAAGAATGTTTTTCATTTTTATAATTAAAGCTTCCTGATGCCAACCACTTAGGAGCAAGAGGTATAAAACTTTCTTCTTTAGGTGAATCAGTTGATTTCGACGCTGTAAACTGAAAATGATGATCTGTATAAAAATGTCTGTTGATTTCAGATCTAAAACTTACTTCAAGTCCTTTTCTAAAAGTTTTTCCGCTTGGTTCAACAATTGCCTCATCCCCCACATAAACAAACTCTTGGTTTGAAGTCAACATCCATAAAGTTAATTGAACTTGACTTTTACCTACTCGCTGAAATATTCCTAAGTCAAGTCCTTGCGCCAAAGGCATTGGCTTTAAAATTGTATTGGCAACAGCTACCCTAAGGTCATTACTATGAAACCCTTGACCCACTTTAAAAAAAAGATTTGTAGATCGAGATATTCTTCTTTCCAATTGAAATTTAGGATTTATGACTGAAGCTTTTGTATTACCGCTAGTTAATGTATTGGCTAAATCCTGATAATTAAAATTCATAAGATCAGCTCTAAATGCAAGATCAATTAACCATCCATTATAATCTACATTCCACTTATGATAAACTGAAAGATTATCCTGACTTCCATTTCCAAGGGCAAGATACTCCTTAACTGTTTTTCGATTTATAGTACGAGATAATTCTAAATCATCTATTTCATCATGTCTCCATTGAAAACCAGTAACTTGTTTGATTGGCAAAACACCTAATGATAACTTCTTTACATACTGTCCTTGGTACCCATAAAATAATCGGTTTTCCTTTTGTTTTATTTGATCACCATTCACAGGATCGTTAAGAAAAAAAGTAAAATTGCTGAATAATTCAAAATTATATTTTCCAGCAAAGAATTGTTGCTCAATCACATTGTTTTTGGATGTTTTATGTTTCCAGGAAACTGATAGTTGGTTTCGCCCTGTTGAACCTCCTTCTGTAGGATCTATCGCTCCAAAAAATCCAATTATACCATTATTAACAGCCCTGTCTGGAATTTGTCCAGATGCATTCCAATTACTGTAAAAAAAGGATAATTGAGTTGAAATTTCATCTCTGTCACCCTTATATTGGTGTTTTATTAAATTATTAAAACGCTTTAATCTTTGTGGAGATTCAAAGGGACCATTTGTATAATATGCTTCTACTGCTGTAAATAAATTATGATGAGGCTTTGATGACACTTTAAATAAACCTAAGGTTCTAATTGTATTGAATTGGCCAGCTTCAATTTTAATTGCATTTTGATCAAGTTTGTCAATAGTCTTTAGTGAAACATATCCGGCAGTATTGAAATCCCCTTGATCTGCTTCATATGGTCCTTTACCAAAATTGATTTGATTTATTGTTTCAGGAATTACGTAATGTAAATCCGCATATCCTTGTCCGTGAGCATGACTCGCCATATTAGTTGCAATACCATCAACAGTTATCCTAACATCAGTTCCATGGTCAATATCAAAACCTCTTAAAAAAAGTTGCTCCGCTTTACCGCCACCTGCATGCTGTCCAATAAAAAGCCCTGGAACAAACCTTAAAATTTCCTGACTATTGTTTATATTTTTTTTAGTAAAATCAATTTTTTTTAAAGCAATATCTCGCTGTCCTAAAGAAGGCGCAATAATTATATCTTGTAATTGAAGAGCGATAGGTTTCAATTCAATTGTTACAACATATTGATTATTCTGTACTTTATATATTCTTGATTCATATCCAAGACTAGAAATGTATAAAGAATCACCGATTTGTACATCTAAAGAAAATAAACCCGTTTCATCAATTATATAGATTTTATCAGCATATTTAATTGAGGCACCAATAATTGAATGTTCATTTCCGATTTCCTGAATTTTTCCTGTCAGTTTGACTAATTGAGCAAATGATAAAGTGAAATAAAAGCAAAACGTCAGTAATAATAAAAATCTTTTCATCTTAAATCAAAAATTATAAAATGTGCCAAGAGTTTTTGATTACAATAATCCCATATCCTATACAAAAGAGTGCAGTTAACCATGTGAATAAATGGACTAATTTATGCATGCTTAAATTTACCCTTTCTAAAAACCAACTTAAGAATGCCGAAACAGAAAACATTCCTAAAATACTTCCAATCCCAAATATCATTAAATAACTCAACCCTATGTATACAGAAGACGTATCTGTTACAGCAGTAGCAACTACTGCGCCGCTTCCAGCAAGACCATGAATTAGTCCAACTCCAAGTGCCAAGGTTGATGAAGATTTAATATTATGGTGATGTGTTTTTTGAGAGTTGATTAATCTATATGTACCCAGTAGGATTAACATTAAACCTACAACCCCCTCCATTTTAGTGAAATAATTTTCATCAATGTTATATTTCAATGCCAACATAAATAAACCTATAATCCAAATCATTAACGTATGTCCAATACCCCAATAAAAACCATCTTTTGCTGAATTATTATAACCGGTATTACGTGTTACTAAATTAGTAACTGCTGCTAAATGATCAGCCTCAAAAGTGTGTATGAAGCCTAAGAAAAATGCAAAGCCCAACAAAATAAAGTCACTCATTAATTTATTTTATAGATAAAAATTCTATTATTTCCAGTTTCACAAACAAATAACTTCCCTTCATCAGTCGCTATACTAAATGGCCAATACAAATGCTCATCTAGTCCCATTATACTTTCTTTATTTTCCCCAATTTCTTCAAAACTATGCTGACCATATACAGTTTCTGCAGCTGATCCAAAATTCATAATCAGTGGATATGCTAAAATTCTACTGTTACCAGTATCAGCAATGAAAACATGTTCTTCATGTATTAATGCATCATAATTCCAGTTCAAGGTTGAAGCATTGGGCTTGATTCTATATTGATTTTGCCCATTTGCTTCAATATTGTTTTGACCCCAAATAGCATCTGGCAAATTATGATTAGCATCTTCCCATTTCTTCCAATATAGCACTCTGAAATATTGCGTATCAGAGACAATCATACCGCCTTGCTTATCTATTTTAACAGAATAAGGCCAAGTTGAAAATTGATGGTGAAGATCTCGGCTAGTAAAATTGGGTTGCCCAATAACCTGATCAGCTGATTGACCATTAATTGAGGGTATAGATTTAAAATATAAAACTCGTCGATTACCTGTGTCTGCAATCCATAGCGCCTTACCATCACTGCATACCCCATATGGCCAATATAAACTATTCGGAGTAGGATCATTATTTACGCCGGTTTGGTTAGGTGCATTTGAGTTAAAATCTTGCTGTCCAACTACAACATCAGCAGGAGTATAATGCTTTTGAGGAAACTGATGCCAAATAAGCACCCTATGATTCCATGCATCCGCCACAATCAATTTCTCTCCGTCAGTCCAAATCCCACTCGGATATTGTAAACTTATATCAGAAACACTTGAATCATTCACTCCCAAAATAATATCTGGCTCAGCATAGGAATCTTTAGGAATAGCATTCCATATAAATATTCTATTTTGAGCAGTATCACAAACAAGCATTTTGTTGTTACACACACTTATTCCTCTGGGTGCAAGAAATGGTGAATCACTACTTCCTAAAAAAATATGTTCGGGTTGTATGAGCATTAGCAAATTCTTGGAAGTTGATCACCAATTAATTTTGTAAGAACACGTTTACCTCGCATTCTTGATTCTAAAATAACTTTCCCTGGATAGTCATTTGTAATACTCCCTATGATAAAAGCTTCTTTTGTTTCTTCTTGGGAACGAAGAAAAGAAAGAAAAGAGGTTGCTACACTAGAATCAACAACCGCAATAAATACCCCTTCATTAGCAACAAATAAGGGATCTAGCCCTAGCATTTCACAAGCACCTTCAACTGCTGGATCTAAGAGAATTTGTTTTTCTTGAATAAAAATACCCTTCCCAGATTTTTCTGCTATTTCAACCAGTACAGTTGCAACACCCCCTCTAGTTGGATCTCTAAAAAGTTTAATATTCTCCCCAAATTGATCCAAACAAGTCATAGCTACTTGCGCTAAGGGTCTACTATCACTAATAATATCACTTTCAAAACTTAACCCCTCTCTTATACTCATTATTGCCATACCATGATGTGCAATTTTATTACTAACAATAATTACATCTTCTTCTCTAATTCTATTTACATCTATACTAGCTTTGGGGTGTAAAAAGCCAACTCCTGCTGTATTAATAAATAACTTATCTCCTTTACCTTTCTCAACAACTTTAGTATCTCCTGTTACAATTTGTATATTAGCCTTAACTGCTGCTTCTTTTATAGATTGAATAACCGTCCATAATTCTTTCATTGGTAATCCTTCTTCAATGATAAAGGCCAATGATAAATATTTTGGATAAGCTCCACACATGGCAAGATCATTAACAGTTCCATTGATGGCTAAATCTCCAATATTACCACCTGGGAAAAAGATTGGAGACACTACATAACTGTCGGTTGAAAAAGCTAACCGCCCCTCAGCCTGAAAAACTGCACCATCATGCTGACGATCAAGCTCAATATTTGATAACTGACTAAATACCATTGCGTCCAATAACCTAGATGTTAGCTGACCTCCACTACCATGGCCTAGTGTCACTACTTCAAAATCCATTTGAGGCAATGGGCAATTTAATTGCATATTTAATGTTTTATATTTCTAAACCTGAAAAATGATAATAAGCAGCACAAGCTCCTTCAGTTGAAACCATTGGTGCTCCAAGTGGATTGAGGGGAGTGCATGTTTTTCCAAAATGTGGACAATCCTTAGGTTTTTTTAAACCCTTTAATATTGAACCGGCAATACATCCAGTTTCGTTTTCAACTTCATTTGCAGTCAATTTAAATTTTTTTTCCGCATCGTAAAGTTCATATTTTTCTTTCACTGCATAACCACTTCTTGGTATTATTCCAATTCCTCTCCAATTTCTTTGTGATACTTCAAACACTTCTTCAATAACCTTTCTCGCTTCAGGGTTACCTTCTTCGTTAACTACCCTACTGTATTGATTTACAACTTCATATTTCCCCTGCTCTAACTGCTCTATTGTTAAATAAAGCCCTTGCATCAAATCAACTGGTTCGAAACCTGTTACAACTAATGGAATTTTGTATTCATCTGCAATTGGATAATATTCGCTGTTACCCATTATAGTGCATACATGACCAGCTGCTAAAAAACCATTTACTTTTGTAAAAGGATCATCCATGATTGCCCGAATGGCTGGAGGAACTAGCACGTGAGCGGTTAAGATAGAATAATTAGATAAACCTGCTCTATGAGCGTGTAGTACTGATAAAGCATTTGCGGGAGCAGTTGTTTCAAATCCTACAGCAAAGAAAACGACTTGCTTATCTGGATACTTTTTTGCAATTTCAACTGCTTCTAAAGGAGAGTATAAAATTCTTATATCGGCACCCCTTGCTTTTGCTTCTAATAAACTCATAGTAGATCCAGGAACACGGAGCATGTCTCCAAAAGAACACAGAATTACACCATACTCTAACGCTAGACTTACCGCCTGATTAATTAACGATTGAGGTGTAACACAAACAGGACATCCAGGACCATGTACAATTGTAATTTCGGATGGTAATATATCAAGGATACCATGTTTGACTAAACTATGTGTTTGGCCACCACAAACCTCCATAATGGTCCATGGCCTTGTTACTATAGATTTTATTTTATCTAGATACCCATGAACTATATCGGCATCACGGTATTCAGTTACATATTGCATAATCAATTATTTAACTCATCTAATTCACCTGCTTCTCTTAAGTATTCAAAAACTTTATGAGCTTCCTCTTCATTTACTTTACTAATTGCTACTCCAACATGAACAAGAACATAATCCCCGACCTCAGCTAAAGGAAGCATTTCAAGACTTGCTTGCTTAATGACACCACCAAAGGATACTTTAGCCATCCGCACAGTATTGTCATACATCATTTCAATGCTTTCAACTTTTCCAGGTATTGCTAAACACATATGTTTTTAATTTTAAGATTTAATATGAAGATGATACATATATTGACCAAAACTAATATTTTCATCATTTGGAGATAACTCTTTATGTAAATATAACTTAAGATGGTTCTTCTCGCAATTTGCAATTAATAAATCAACTAAAACTGGATTCTGAAAAACACCTCCACTTACTGCCAGATGTTTTATTTTCCTGTTACATGCCTGATTAACCATGTCTAATGCAAGACCATGTAAAAAGGAATAAACAACTTGATATTTAGATACACCTTGATTCAAATCATTCCAACATTGTTGAATTGTTTCTTTCCAGCTTGATGTATTTATTTTATAAAACGGCCCTTCAACTCCAAAAGTACTAATACCATCTCTTGCAAATTCATCTAACCATAATGCAGCTTCTCCTTCAAAACTATTTGACCCAGTAAACCCTAATAATGCAGCTAATGCATCGTAGACTCTACCTATACTATTAGTCAATGGTTGAGATGCATACATTTGCTTGGCATTATGCTGCATATATTTATCAATATTAAATTTTCTGCCAGGCAATTCTTCTCCATCTAAAATACTAAATAATGTAAGTTCTGGCATTAAGGACATTCGGTCATTGAATATATATCGAAATGTAGGATAATAGTTTAGTTGATTCAAAATTGAATTTTGGTATTTAAATACAGCAGCACCAGGGATAAATTTAGGACTATCATAACCTACCCCATCCATTACAATACATAAAACTTCTTCACTTGTATCAAATAATTGGTGCTCTCCTAGAATTGCACATGCATGGGCTTGATGATGCTTTATATATTTAATTTCAATTCCTTTAAATAAATAATCTTGAATTAGATTATGATTTTGATACATCGGATGCTCATCTGCCAAAATAATTTCAGGTTGAACATTGCACAGATTTAGTAATTTATTAATATTTTGTTTTAATCGTTCTTGACTATCAAAAGTCGAAAGATTACCTTGATACGGAGAAACTAATAACTGATTCTGATATCCAAGCGTAAAAGTTGATTTTAAATCTCCACCCAAAGCCAGTACTACTTTTTCTGAATTAAATTTATTTGCTGTTTTCACACTAGGAGCTAATCCTCTTGACCTTCTTAATAAAATTGGATATTTATAAAACGGCGAAACCTGCATTACAGAATCGTCTTGAGGGAATTGAATCTCTCTATCATAATACCACACCTCTGATGCTATATTTGTTAATAAATCTGCTGCTGTAATTTTATTATATGCTAATGGTAAACCATTTAAGTTAGCACTCGTTGCAACTAATGCCCCTTCGTTAGATACACAAAGTCTATAGAGATAGGCAGAAGGAGCTAACATTACCCCAACCATACTTGAAACTCCAGATATTTGATCCAAAGAAGCCTTCTCTTTAAACGCAGCCTTTGGCTTTAAAAGAACAATTGGGGCGGCAAAAGAAATGATGATATTTTTTTCTACTTCACAACAATAAAAATACTTTTCAATGGTTTCAATATCGGAAAACATTAAAGCAAAAGGCTTAGAAGGTCTTTCCTTTTTTAATCTTAATGATTGTATTGTAGTTTTATTTAAATGATCAAACAATAATAGATACCCTGCAATTCCTTGTACTACTACAACTTGCCCATCATTTATTAAAGTACTAAGGTATTGCAGTTGATCAGAATCATCTATTATCTCACTGTGATTGATAAGAAAAGAATCTGGAAAACAATCTGAACATGCATTTAATTGTGAGAGTAATCTTGAATCTAGTATATCTTCATACTCATGTGCGCAAGTGGAACACATAGATTTTAAATGACTTGTATTTTCCCTTTCAAATGGCAATTTATTCATCACACTAAATCTAGAACCACACTGTGTACAAGAAATAAATAAAAAATTATATCGCCTATTTTCAACTTGATTAAATTCTTCTTTACAGTGATTACACCATGAAAAATCGGGTGTAATATACAAGTCAGTTACTTGACTTTCTGGATAAATGATTTTACTTTTTTCAATTAAATTATAAACAGTTTCTTGAATGTTGATTCCTCTTATTTTTGCCTGTTGTGGCAAATTTTCAAGTAATTGATTAACTAGATCTACCGCTTGATCTTTATTTTCAGCATTTAATAAAAGTTCAACACCAGTTGTAGTATTTCCAATTTGTATAGGAATATTAAACAAGTGCGACTGTTTTAGGAAGTGGGGTCTAAATCCAACTCCTTGAACAACACCCTCAAATTGTATAGACCATGTTTTTGACATTTACTTAGCAAGTAACTTTTTTAATGCAATTCTCTCTTCTAACCAACTGCACCACTTATCAATACCATCACCATTTAATGATGAAACAGTTATCACCTCTAATTCGTGATTAATATCTCTTGCATCTTGGCTAACTGCTTCTACAGAAAAAGGAACATAAGGAAGAAGATCGGCCTTAGAAACTAACATCAACTCAGATGTTAAAAACATGCGGGGATATTTTTTAGGTTTATCATCTCCTTCTGTACTAGCTATAAGAGTAACTCGAAAGTCTTCTCCTAAATCAAAAGAAGCCGGGCAAACAAGATTACCAACATTTTCTATAAATAATAAATCAGTCCCTTCTAGATCCATATTCTCCATTGCTTGCCAGATCATTTGTGCTTCAAGGTGACAAATTCCACCTGTTACAATTTGCAAAGCATCAACACCTGCTGCCTTTATACGATCGGCATCACGCTCCGTTTCTAAATCACCCACTAATACTTTTATTGAATATTTATCTTTTAAACGCTTACCCGTTTCTTGCATTAATGTTGTCTTTCCGCTACCTGCAGAAGAAACTATATTAATGAGTAAGGTTCTATTAGATAACATTTTATTTCGGATTGCGTCCGCTACAAAATCATTTGCTTGCAATAGATGTTTAGTCGTATTATCACAATTGATTGTGCCACGCTTATTTTTTGAAGTTCTAAGTTGCGATAACTGTATCATAGTATTTATTGTAATCTATTTGGATCTAAAAATTCAATTTTATGTATGAGTAATTCCTCTCCGCTAATTAGGTTTGTAGATGGTCTACCACAAAAAGAACATTTAAAAATATACTGTTTGACATGAGAATTCTGGTCACAATTTTCGCAATGAATGACTACAGGTATTTGTTCTACGGTCAATTTTGTATACTGATAGACAGAAGTGGTTTCTTGATAGGCCTTAAATGCACTTTCAAGTAAAATGGGTTGAACATTACTCAATTCACCCAAATGTATAACGATATTACTCACCCGATCTCTTTCTTCTGACAAAAGTTCAGCTTCAAGGGTACTTACTATCTGTTGTATGATTGACATTTCATGCATTAGTATTCATTTGCTCAGTTTTTGTTTCTTGCACAAATTTTATGGCTTCAGTAGCACTATTTAATAAATAGTCATTTGTAGTTAATGTTGTTATTTCCTCAGACATCAATCTCATTTCTTCCAACCATTGAGGATCTATTTCTTCTGCAGTCTCTATTCTATGAAAATACAAATTTAAAAGCGTGCCAATTGTAATAGCTCTTTCTTCAGGAAATTGATTAGCCCTACGAATATTTAAAGCTTCAAAAAGATAAAAACTTATTTTATCAAATCTATCCTTATCAATATCAGGAAGTAACCTAAGCATTGCATTCGCAAAATTGGTACACACAACAGCATATTGATAGGGATCGTCAAATTTGTTAAAAATTTGCATTGATTCTGTAAAGGCAGTTTGTGCAAGACCAGCATAAACATGCCTTTTTATATCTCTAATTGGCATCTCAGCATAAATAATACCCAAATTCATTTGACATAATGCATATCGTTGTGGATCATTTTCTCTATTAATTTCTTTTAGGGCTTGTTGATAGGCATGCTGTGCAGATTGATATTGCATTGTATCTCCAAACTGAGCCGCTTTCAATTGAAGATCTCCTAATGAAGCATATAAATAAGGAACTTGGTTTGTGTTATAGATTTTTGCAATATCGATTGATCTATTTATCTCATCAATAGCTTTTTCAAATTCATGAGTTGTTTCTAAATGTAAAGACAATGCTAAATGGGTATCTATGTGTGCATTAGGTAAATTTGTTATTGAAAATAACATCTCACTTACCTGACTAATTCTATCAGCATATAATTTTGTATCTTCCTGAACACACATGTATTTGAATAATGTAAGTAAAACAATACTTCTTACTTCATTAAAAGAAATTCTCCTTTCAATTCTTATTGCCAGATCATAAGCCTCGTCAAGTCTTTGATTTTCTAGCAAAAAAATCATATTTAAATAATGTGTAAATGACATCCAATAAGCGTCTGGGGCTAAATAAGCTGCATGCTTAAAACATTCATTTATTTCTTCAGGATCTATTTCTAACTTAGATTGATTAAAATGTAAGAGTACTGCACGATTATGAGCAATAGCATATTCCTCAAATTGTGTTTGCGGAATCACATCTTCAAAAATATTGGTATATAATACCCCTTCTTGAAATATTGTCTGTAAGCATTGTGATAAACAATCAACTAAAGGATATTCTTTATGAAAGCTACTATTACTAGAGAAATTCCCTTGATGAATACTGCTTAGTTCATCAAAATATTTTTGATCAATCCTATCAGGATATACAAAGGGCACTCTAGTCAATTGCCAATCTGGGTACAATTGTAAACCTCTGTTACTAATTTTTATATCACAAAAATCATTATCAACCTGTATAAATGAAATACCATTGACTTGACTTACAAAATCTTGATTATTATCTTCAATAAATATTCTCATATTAAATAAACTTTACAGTCAATATTGTTGAAATTGAGTCTGCCTCATAATTCAAACTTCTATCTTCCAAAGACAAATTATTATCTAGCAGTATATTGGCTATCTGAAATACTCTGACACCTTTTGCGTTTTTTTGTTTCAAAAAAGTACCATTACACTTATGGATATTTTTAAAAAATTCATTGTTTACAGGGGTAATTAATAATTTTTGATCTTGTGGATAATACACATATAAGATATTATCTGTTGAACAAAGACATTCCCTGTAGACAGTTTCATCAATATGTAAATAGTGATTAATTAATTCAACCATGGCTTTACCTCTTCTAATATTAATTCAATTGCTCGGTCTCTGGCTTCTTCAACTTCAGGTTGCATCGCTTCTACAAAACTAATATTTGATATACTGATTAAAAATGCGTTAACATCGGTGGGGTAAGCTTCTCCCATGATTTTTTTTGCATAGCTTAATCCTTGATTCCATTTCATACCATGCAAAAAAAGTAAAGGATCATCCTCAGGAGTTTGCAATACTTCCTCAGCCGGAACACGATAAAGTTGACCCAATTTTTTTTGTTCATCTAGAACAGCATCAACAACAATAATTTTAGTATGCCCAGGTAATGCAAATAGTATTTCAAATCCGCTTGTTCCCATATCAAACAAACTGATTTTATCTTTATGATTTTTTAGCAACTCTTGGAGTTTGTCAATAACTTGACATCCAACTGCATCATCTCCTCTCACGGGATTACCAAATCCCAGTATAGCACATTTCATTTAGTTTAAGTTAGTTGGGTTGATTTCGATAAAGGGTTACAATATAAAAGGTATGAGAATTTCCCATACCTTTTATAATTTGTTTGACTATCGACTAGTTAATCCTAAACTTAGTTAGATCTTTCCCATTTTTATCTAATGCATGTACAGTACAAACTAAACAAGAGTCAAATGATCTAGCTACAAGACCTACTTCAACTGGGTCATTCGGATCAGCAATTTCAATACCAGTTAAAGCAGCTTCGATAGCACCTGCCCTGCCTTTTTCATCATTCGGGCCAACATTCCAAGTTGTAGGTGCCATTACCTGATAATTCTTGATACGACCATCTTCAATTTCAACCCAATGTGCAAGAGCACCACGAGCAGCTTCTGTAGCTCCCCAACCGCGTCCATCTCTTTGCGTTGGCTTGATATAAAATTCATCATCAAGTTTAATTTGTCCTAACCACTCATGAACAAGACTGAATAATTTTGCTTCTTCATGTAAACGGGCTAATGTTCGCGTGAATACAGAAGGCCCTTTCACTTTCATGATATCCAAAAACAGAGGATCTTGAATTTGATGTGATTTGTTGTTAGGATTACCTGCCATTATTACACGAGCCAATGGACCAACTTCTACAGCATGATCATCATATCTTGGCGCTTTTGCCCAAGAATATTTACCATCAAAATCAGTATGATGTAAATTGGTAGATTTCAATGGATTTGGCATTGGTTCATCCCAAGGGTGTGCTGCTGGATAATCTTCATACCAACTATGCTTTACATGCTCGGTCACTTTCAAGTGATCTAATTCATGAAAGTTAAAGCCATCCCAGAATCCTGAAGGACTAATCAATGCATTATTTCTTGTTTCTATTTTTGGTTGATTCCACATGTCCTTATGTAAATAAGTACCAAATGCCATGTACTTACCTACGCCTTGACCAAATGTATCTAAGCCAAATTCTTGGGCAACTTTGATAAAGAAGCCCATGTCTGAATTTTTGTGACTTTCTTTTTCATCAACCCATGCCAATAAATCTTCCCAAGACTTAATCTGCATATAACGTTCAACAGAACAGCCTAAGAAAATTGGTTCCAACCAATCATTTCTGAATTGATTCAAAATTGAATATGCACGAGTTATATCTGTTAGTGTTGGAGAACACATAACACCTCCAGGAACCATATAAGATGAGTGAGGCCATTGACCACCAAAAAGTGCGTACACTTCAACAGGACGACCAGATGCAGTAACACCTATTTGAAAATGTTTACCCGCATAGGCTGCCCATCTGCGACAAACTTCTTGATAAGAGGGATGATGTGCAAATTTTTTGTTGCAAAGGTCAGTTGCAAAAATTGCATAAAACCAGCGAGGAATACTTTGTATTGTTTCAGTTATTTGACCAATAGCTCTCAATAGTAATGCATTAGGCGGCAATGTAGTTTGCATTGCAGTATCCAATGCAGATGATGCACAATATAGATGTGAACCGCCGCAAATTCCACATATGCGTGGAGTTACTATCAAACCTGATTGGTAATCTTTACCTTGCATGATTTTCTCAAATCCCCTAAACATGGCTGCTTGGGTATGTGCCCGGACAACTCTGTTGTTTTCGATATAAACCCGGACGTCTAGATCGCCTTCAACGCGACCTACCGGAGATATGTTCATTATTTTTTCTGATGCGCTCATTGTTGATGCTTTAGGATTGTTATTTTATTTTGAGTATGAACCTACTTTAGAATTGCTGAAAACTTTTTCAACTCCAGCCTTCACATAGTATCCTAATTTTGAATCTCCATCAGGAACTTCTTTAGGAAAGACACCTAAATACTTCATGGTATTGAAAACAGATCCTGGCTTCAAATCATGATGCGGGAATCCTGGCTCTGTGCATCCTAAACATGGATGGTTAGCTCTCGTTTTTGACGACCACCTGTTCCACAAAATATTGTTACAGCTGGCCTTCGTCATTGGACCTCTACAGCCAACCTCATAAAACAAGCAACCACCTTTCTTTCCAAATCCACCTTCAATCTTGTTGGCGAAACCATTAACTTTTGTACAACCTGACTGAACATAAGTTGAGAAGAAAGTTTTTGGACGATGATATTCATCAATTAAAATATCTCCTGCTCTTCCGGTAGCAATCGCAACAAGAATTTGAGAAACCCAGTCGGGATGACATGGGCAACCTGGAATATTTATAACTGGCAAACCTGATTTGGCAACAAAATTGGCTCCTAAAAAACCACCTTTTTGCTTTTTCAAAAATTGCATACCGGTAGATTCACTAGGATTAGGGTCTACTGCCGGGATTCCACCATATGTTGCGCAGTCTCCAACCGCAACAACAAATTGAGCAACATTTGCAAGTTCACGTACCCAATCTTTCATAGGACGTTCTGCAAAATAGTTCATGGTGCCAGTGCCATCGGGACCTTCAATGATAGAGCCCTCAAATACAAAAATATCTAGCGGCGTCTCACCACTGATACACTTTTGCATGAGATTCCCCACCTGGTCACCCAGCTCCAGTCCCACCGTAGGATGCCATAGGATGTTGATGCCAAAATCGACAATCAACTCCACAACCGTTGGTTCTTGTGCATTCAAAAAGGACATCGTGTTACCACTACATGCACCTCCCTGAAGCCATAGTACATTTGCCATAATGTTGAATATTTTTATTTAAAATATGAAATCATATTTAACATAGCAAAAAAAGTAGTAGAATTTTAATAAAAAAAGAAGGAATATTTGGTTTTGTTGAAAATATGATAATGTATAATTAAGCAAAATCTAGAGTTGTACATTGCTTAATAGTTCAAAACCATTTTAACAACACAATCTTTTTGATTCTGCATATTAGTCACACAAAACCCGTCATTTGGTTGACGGGTTTTTTTATTTATGTGATTAAAAATCTGTAATCTGATCCTCGATTCGATTGATGTCCTCCCCGGCATTTCTTCCATATTTCCTGTTGAAAGTATAGAATAAGGTAACATTCCACTGGAACCTGTTTCCGCCCGTAATATTGGTTTTTAAATCTTTGTTGATGGTTGATTGCAACAGAAAGGGTAGATTTTTTTTAGATATGCTTATGGTGTGGGTATAAAATATTCCGTCTTCTTTATCAAGCTTCAAATAATAAAACTGGGGTGTGAATTGTAAACTCGTGCCGCCTCCTAATTTAAGATTGGACAATGTAGTATTGAAAGTTAAAAAATGCGAACTTTTTATAGCATCATTTTGCAAGCCAAAACCTTTAAGATAATACATGCCTACACGTAAGTTTTTTGATACTTGATAACCTGGATTAATCTCAGCAGCAATGAATCGCCTGGCTTGGGTAATTTCAGATAATCGACCAGTAGTGGGATCAATGATCTTTCGGGTTTGAAAATTAAAAGCAGGATGTGCGCCAACACCCACATTGAATTTCTTTCCCTCTACCAACTTGTACCTGAACCAAAATACCATACCGCCTTTTCTTCCATCTAAAGTCAATCGAACATCTGGATCAAAACTGAACTTGTTTTTTGAAACCGAAAACAAGAAATTATACGCTGGCGCATTGAGAGAAAATGTAGGAATGATGGAAAGTCCATTTGAAGTTAAACCGACTAACCCCGAAAAATTGCTCTTCACAACCACACTGTCTTTCTTGGTTAATTTCTTCTCCTCTTTTTTATCGACTTGTGCCAAGAGAGCTGACTGACTTCCAAAAACAAATAAAGCTAATAAAATAAAGAACCTTCTAAGACTGAGCATGATAGTTGGGTTAAGGGATAAAAGCTATGCAAAGATACTCAAAAGAACTGGCTATTTATTTGAAGCAATTGTATCTTTAATTTATTGAAACAAATAATTCAATATACTCGTCTCCGCAAATTTGCCATTATAGTTGTTGTATTTGGAATAGTTTTCCTAATCCTCCAAGCCCTATTCCAGCATTTTAGCAAACTGGTCATCGAAGAACTGGTAGCTAAACAAACCAAGGGGAAGGTGAGTCTTTCGATTGGCAAGGTGAAATTGAAGCTATTCCCGGATGAAGTACTGGTACTAAGAGATACCAAATTTGAATTCCTGGATGAAAAGGGCGAAAAAGTGCAGTATGATCTTCAATTCAAATTTTTGGAATTGCAACTGCGCTCACTGAAATCTTTTATTGTCGATAAGGAATTGCTGGTCGACTACCTTCTTGCTGAAAATCCTTCCGTAGGCATTCACCCTTCCTCCCGCAAAAAAGAAAAAACCAAAGCCAACCATGCCGTCCAGGTTAAAATCGGTAACATCTACTTCGCACTCCGAAAAGTAGTTGCTGCTCTTCAAGTAAAAAAATTCGGACTACGAAATGGCATGGTTACCCTGCATGATCTTGAACCCAATAAAAAGACAATCCGACTAGGCGGACTCAACTTATCGCTGCAAGAACTTACAATGCTTGATCAATCAGATGAAAATAACCCGGGTATCAGTCTTGATAAACTTAACTTGAATACTGGTGCTCAAGATGTTGAATTCCCAGAAGGTGATTACCGTATTCGTTACAACAAACTGGAATTTGATACTGAAAATAATTCAATGGCCATAGATGGTCTTCAAATCAATAGCCAATCAGCTGACTCAGTAAAAAATGAACTCGAACTTCGATTAAGCAAACTCTTACTTACAAAAATCAATTTCCAAACACTCTACAAAGAAAATCGATTTGAAGTGGATTCAATGGTATGTGAAAAACCTATCATCAACATGGACCTCGATTTGACGAAAAGAAAAAATAACGATAGCTATGATGGCTTAGTGCTGGAGAAAAAAATAGCGGGGCTAATCGGAAAAATTAAAATGAATTACCTCGGGCTATTAAACAGCGATATCACCATCAATGCAAAAGGAAAATCAACAACCAATACTTTTAATACAAAAGGAAATAATTTTATTGCTTACAAAGTTGCAATAGATAGCGCAAATACAATTCCAATAGCCATTGAGAAATTAGAATTTGCCATCAAAAACTTTCAAGAAACATTAAAAGATGGGAAATACAATATCGCTTTCGATAGTGTAGTATATAATAATATGGCACTATCACTTTTAAACTTCAAATTAAATCCAACCAAGAAAAATAAAGATGCTGAGAAAAGATATTTTACTATACCGAGGTTTACATTAAGTGGACTAGACCTTTATGAATTAATATTAAATAAATACCTCAAAGCAAAAGAACTTGAATTAAACAATGCAACTTTTATCAATAATTATGCAGAAAGGCAAGAGAAAACAAAAGCAAGATCAATCAAATCTTACTTGAATGAATTTAGTGAACAAATAGATCTCGAAACTATTCGCATTAATAATGGATACATTAGAAACAAATCCATCAACAGCAATAAAGAAATTATAGTTGGGGGCATTCAATCTGAAATATCAGTCAATGAAATTTTCGACCTATCCACTTACGAAGGAATGGCTACCTCTATTGAAAAAATGAATTTTGATTCAGCACGTATTAATCTGGGTAAACAACAAATTGAATTATACAAAGGAGAGTTTCTGGGAGATGCTAAATCTATCAAAGCAAAAACATTTGTCCTAAGCAGTCTGCAAAATAAAATCAATGCACAAGACGTAAGTATTCATAATTACAGATTTAATGATGACTTTACGAATATCAGTATTGATTCGATTGCATACAGCAAAGCCAATATACAAATACAACAACATAGTATTAAGCAAGATAGAAACACAACTGAAACAGAAGGATTTGAAATAAAGATAAAGTACCTCTCAGCAGGGAAAACTATTGCAAAGTTTGCTTTGCGAAATAATTTGAACGCTTCAGCAGAACTAGATAAGCTAATAGTCAAAGACTTTTCAACGAACGATGAAAATGAACTTTCATTGAGCTATATCGACCTATCAGGACAATCTCTTAGTCTCGCTTCACCTACTACTGTATTAAAATCGAGTCACTTTTCACTCACAGACCAGAGCAATTCATATTTTAATAATGTACAATTCAACTACCTTAAAGAAGCAGATACCATAAGCGCAGAAATTCCAGCTATTAATTTTATTCCTGCAATTGCAGCTTCATTAGATAAACAATATCCAATTCTTGAAAATGTTAAGGTAATAAATCCTGTTATTGATGCTGCACTTTATAATCCAACCAATAAATCATCCAAACAAACAAAATGGATGTTAGAAAAGTTAGCTCTTCAACATGCAACATTGAGTCTCAAAAGACAACAACTCAATAAATCAATTACTTTAAATAGTCGCGATATCAGTTTTTCAACAAATGATTTTTCTTCGCATACTGTAGTAAATGGTATTCAAATTAACCAAGCAAGAATATCGACAAAAGATATTGATATTACTATGAACGACAGCATCAAATTGAATGTCAATAATGGTTTATTCGATATAGCTATTGACCGACTTAAAAAAACTGATGATAAAGGACCGCTTAATTTTTCTACACTCATATCAAAAATTCAAGCGAACAATATCAATGTCACCAAAATAAATAGAAAAGGTGAACCATTTATTTTAAAAGAATTCAACCTCGGTGGTGAACAAATTAAAATAGATAGTGCCAATGCAGCGCATGTACTGCGACAACTCAAAAAAAATCCAACCCTGTATGTCAATGACATTGATCTGGAAGAAATAACAGCTTCCGCCATCATCAAAGCAAATGGTATAGGCTATAGCAATGGAGGTAAGACGGTCAGTATAGACTCTTTCAGTTACAAGCCGACTAAAAACAGGGAAGAATTCATGAAAATGAATGCCTACCAGAAAGACCACATGGAATTTAAAACAGGTAAAATCAGTATCCGAAATTTTGATATAGAGCGACTAGCTACAGATTCAAATCTTCAACTGAATTATATCATTATTGAAAATCCTGTATTAAATGTATTTAAAGATAAACGCCTTCCTCTTCAACCGGGCTACATCAAAGCAATGCCAGTAGCGCTGCTGAAAAAAATTAATCAACGTTTACATATTGATAGTGTACGCTTAGTCAATGGAAATATTTTCTACGAAGAGTTCAACGATAAAACTGAAATGTTTGCAAAACTGAATTTATCTGAACTGCAAACACTGATCAGTAATATTGACAATTACAATACCTCATTAACTGATAGTTTATATATTATCAGTACTTCCAGGTTACTTGACACAGCAAATATCTCCATTCGTTTTCATGAATCTTACGCAGATTCAATCGGCAGTTTCTTGTACCGTGTCAGAATTGGTCAGTTCGGTTTACCAGCACTAAACAGTGTCATTCTACCAACAGCCAACATGAAAATAAATAGAGGATGGCTGGATACGCTTGAACTGAAAGTAATGGGAAATGATTATCTCGCTCATGGAAAAATGAGAATGTATTACAGCGATTTTAAAATTCAGTTTTTGAGTAATAAAGAATTAGAAAAAAGAACTGTATTTACAAAAGCACTGAGTTGGTTAGCAAATGGTCTATTAAGAAGAAATAATGTTGAAAAAACCGGGACTGTATTCACCGAACGTACAAGGGAAAAAAGCTTTGTGAACTATTGGGTGAAAATTGTACTCAGTGGTGCCATGACCAACACACGCATCAGAAAAAATTCGAAACAGGAAAAACGCTACCAGAAAGCACTAAAAAGAATTAAGGTGCCAGAACTTCCTGAAGTTGATTTGTAATATCATCGGTAATAATTCGTAACATTACAGCTGAATTCAAGCTTCTCGTGAAATACAAATTTTTTGTCTTACTACTTTTGCTTTCTTTCGGTTTTTCAGGATGTTCTTTCCTCAAAACTGTTTCTGAAAAAATCTCCACAACCTATAAATCAATTGTCCATAAACCAGAAAAAAAAGAAACCAGTGCTCCTGTTATAGGTGAAATAGCAAAGCCCAATAACAAGATATCAAAACCGCCTGTCCATCATCAGCCGAAGGCCAACCCAGATAAAACCATAACCCAAAATACAATTCAAGCACAATTAGTTCATCCACAACGGGAATTCAGGGCTGCATGGGTGGCTAGTGTGGCCAATATCAATTGGCCTAGTAAACCCGGATTAACTACAGCTGAACAACAAACTGAAGCGATTGCGATTTTAGATTATCTGCAATCCAATAATTTTAATGCGGTCATCTTACAAATTCGTCCACAAGCCGATGCACTTTATGCAAGTGCTATAGAACCCTGGTCGTACTTCTTAACAGGCGAACAAGACAAAGCACCGGAACCCTTCTACGATCCTTTGTCGTTTTGGATTGAAGAGGCACACAAAAGGGGATTAGAGCTACATGCCTGGATGAATCCCTACAGAGCGCACCACAATACAGGAAAAGAAATTTCACCAAAGTCGATTGTCCGAACTAATCCTGAAACAGTATACTGGTTAAAAGAAGGTTATTGGTGGATGGACCCTGCTTTACAATTCACACAAGACCATACCAGTAAAGTTGTATTGGATGTTGTAAAAAGATACGATGTAGATGGTATTCATTTCGACGATTACTTTTATCCGTATCCTTCTTACAATGGCAATGATGATTTTCCTGACGATCGTTCCTGGAATGCCTATGTTGAAAATGGAGGAACAATGTCTCGAAGCGATTGGCGTAGAAATGCAGTCAACACATTAATTGAAAGACTCTATAAAGAAATTAAAGCAGAAAAGCCTCATGTCAAATTTGGATTAAGCCCATTTGGTATTTGGCGCCCTGGTCATCCGAAGTCTGTTGAGGGATTTGATCAATACGATAAATTATATGCTGATGCTAAACTTTGGTTGAACAAAGGATGGATTGATTACTTCACACCGCAATTGTATTGGTCGACCAACAAATTAAACATGAGTTTTCCAGTCCTCCTTGGTTGGTGGCAGGAAGAAAATACACATCAAAGACACTTATGGCCTGGTATTAATATAGCTAACGATAAAAACCTTTTACTGAATAATACTGAAGTAATCAATGAAGTTATGATTACTCGAGGCATGCTTCCCAAGAGTCCTGGTACAGTGCATTGGAGTATGAGTGCGCTAACGAAAAACCCATCATTAACCAAAGACTTAAAAGAAGGCGTATACAAACAACCGGCATTAGTCCCGGCTAGCCCCTGGTTAGACCACACACCACCTAAAGCACCTGAAGTGTTTTTAGGTGAACAAACAGATTCACTGTTCATCAGATGGACAAGCAAAGAGGACGATATATTCAAATGGGTAGTTTATTACCAATACGAAAACAAATGGGAGCAACGTATTTTTAATAAACATGAAAATCAAACTTTGATAAAACTCTACAACAATAAATTACCTGAACCCAGTAAATTAAAATTCATAATTGTTACTGCAGTTGATCGTACTGGAAATGAGAGTATACAAAAACCTATAGCGATCTACTAATCATAAAGGGAGATCCAGACCTACAATAATTCTTCTTCCAATAAGATTTTCCTGATTGGTAGTAATGCTATTTACATTAAGTATCTGCTGCACAAAAAGCTTTCGATTAAGAATATTATTCCCAGTAAAATATATCCTGTATTTACTTTCAGGGATCCAATTAATTTTGAAATCAACCAACTCAACTGGCAAAATTGTTCTACCCGTATAGCGATGGACAACTAAATGTGCATTCAAATACTTACTAAACTGTAGCTCCATTAAGACTTTATAATCATGTCGCCTATTCTTTATCCCTTCTCTTACTATACCCAAAAATTGCGATTGGTTAATATAGTATTCAAACTGAAGATTAAATCCTTTTCGCCAATTAGTAGAAATATGCTGACCAAAACGCTTAATTGTATTAACTGCTGTAAAATTTTCAGCATTAAACTGAGCTGGGATTTGAACATGCATAGCTGTATATAATATTCTATACTTTACTCTAATTGGATGAATGATTTTTTCCAATTGAAAGTTAAATGAAGCAGAAGATTGTCGTTTTGCTATTAGGTGATTTAATATGGTATAAAAAGGCTCAAGGGTTGTCGACATAAAATAATCTCCTTTTACCTCCCTAAACATTAACTGCGTATAAAGATTTACACCACGGTATAAATCGAGTAAAGAAAAATGCAATTGACTATATAACGTGACTGGATAAGTGATTATAGCAGGACCAGCAACTTTAAGAGTAGCATTGGTATATATATTACCACTAAAAAATCGTCGCAATTCAGGATCCTGTTTTAGTATTCCATAACTCAAGCTCAACTGCCGAGTAGCTTTAGGTTTCCAGGAAATAACTTGATCAAGATGATAAATTAATTTACAATTTGTCTCATTATTGAATGCTATTTGGGTATACCCCATTGAGGACTGCATATCATAATGTATTTTTTTTGTTATGGTTCTGGTTAGGTGCAAAGTCACATAACTCTTTATAGAATTTGCTTCAAGTTTGTAATGATCTTGTGCAGAATACAAATGCGACATAGCACCTCTAAACCAATATCTGGCAATGGTGTTTTTAGTCGTTCTGATATGCCCTATACTTACTTGCCCATTTACACCATAATGCCTGATCAGTTGATTTACTACATTTATTAATGAGTCATGGTATTCAATATCACTTCTATGAATAGCTATCTTATACCTATTTATTGATCCATTACCAATGGCCTCCCATTGCCATATATGATTGGCCTTTGTTTTTAGGGTATGATCTATTTTAAAACGAAAACCGCTAGCACTTAACCCCCTTGTTGCATTCAAGTTATACTGCTCAGTCAGCTGCCTTAACTCATTAGAAAAATCTTCGGTTTGCTGGAGATATCCTTCAACCTCATAGGTAGTTCTTTTTGTATTTCTTTTATCTTTTTCCCAGTGAAGCAATAGTCTTGTTTCTTTTAGTCGATTTTTAGACGTAAAATTCGAAAACAATAAAACTGGTTGATCATCAAATGAAGAAAAGAGTTGATGTTGTGCAATTGTATTCGTTGTCAAATATGCTGCCTTAGTCAAGTTTATGCGTAATCGATTATAATTATCAATTTTCATTGTATTAGCAATGGAAACTGACCAGTCTTTATTTTGATTTACATATTTTACATCTAACGCAGAGGATAATGTATTATTAAGTATTTCCGGCCATGACCTATACATGGGATTAAGTTTATTACTTGATGCCTGTTGCGCTTCTAGATCTTGCTGCAATGAACGACTACCTATACTATTTGCATTCAGTGTAATTATTTGCTTATTTCTGTTCTTTAATTGAATGAGTTCGGTTTGGAGTTCTCCATTACTTTTCGGAGAATAGGCAGCTATACTATTTATATTGGGCTTACCATAAAATGACTGCTTTAGAACCAAGTTAACTGCAATATCATTTTGCCCTTGTATGTTTTTCAAGAGCCGATTATCAGTAAACTTTTCTATTACCTGAATAGAGTCCACCATAAGTGAACGGAGATTACGGGAAATCAACTGATAATTTTCTGCAGCTAGATCATCACCATCCAGCATTATTTTTTTTATAGGACGTCCGTTAAAACTAATGTTGCCATTAGGGTCAACCTGAAAACCAGGTACATTGCTGATCAGCTGTTCTACCCTCAATGCATCTTGACGTTTAAATCGATCTGCTGTAAAGACAAGTGTATCCCCTCTACGTTTTGCCACCAGTGCATTGCCTTTGATGTGAATCTCCGGCAATACAAGGTGACTCTTGGAAGGGAATGTATCATTAATCATCTGCATAGAACAACAAGAAGTAAAACACATCAGCAAGCCCACAACAACACCCATCATTTGAAAAAATTTAATCTATACGCTCCCAGGTATGAAATTTGATTTTTGATTTAGACTGACATCCTATACAATCAGTATTTGAGTTAAATGATGCTTCCAACCGCCCAAACATATTTTTTACAAATCGGGTAAATTCAGGGAAACCCCCAAGTCCTTTTTGAATCCTTGATTCATAATAATTAACATCAAAATCAGATTCACCGGAAGAGCTGATCAATTCCATCCGCCAATTGTCATCATCATCATAAGCCTCCAAAATCAATCCAGGAAGTCCGCCCAACTTCCACGGACCATCATTAATGGTGATCGTGGGTGCATACCATGCTGTATATCCTCTGCCCTTAAACTGCGTCACTGCCTTTAAGCATGGTATGCCCCCGATCATTTTATGTTCTTCTTTGGTTATCCATTCCATAGGAAATAGTGTATCAGCAAAATAATGTGGCCGCTGATTCAAATCTGCAAATTCAAATAACAAAGAATTACTCTCGTGATCTTTGAATACGGTGAACATACTATCGGTTCTCAAATCAATAGTATTGTCTTGCAAGGCGGCATGATGCTGTCCTTCTTCTTTCATGGTAAACAACGACTGCTTACCATTGATAATTAATTTACCCCAGTATGCCCTGTGGTTTTCACTTCTACCAAAGTTGCCATTAAACTTTCCTTGGTAATACCAAGTTCCTTTTATTTCTTGTGCATTTACTGAGATAGCAGTTAAAGAGATAAATAAAATAAATAGATTTTTCATCGGCTTAAATTGATGACGTAATACCCACGTCGTTAATTAAAGAATAATGGTTCTTACTGTATTCATTGCTGCTCTCAAGCAACTCACAGCTTGAATAGTTGCTTCGTTGCAGGTAGCAGCAGTTGTTGTACAACTTACCTCTGCTTCAATTGGACCTAAATCCAATTTTCCTTTTAAGGTAACAGAGCAATCTGCATCTGTTTTTAATTCATCATGAACATTAACTGGCTTTTCTTTGCTGATTTCAATTTTCGCTTTACTGAATTCCGGTTTCACTACCGCTGCTGCATAAGTCATGCTGAAGCTCATCATCAGCATCATCGTCACAATACTCAGTTTCTTCATACGTTTGGTTTTTAAAGATGATTTGGATTGACAAGGGTATCACGTCATCCTAGTTCGTTTTGAACTATGCTGTAAAACTAAATAGCACTATAAATTTCAAGAAGTGATATTCAACAAGAGAACATGAGAATATTCCAATTTTATTCGGGGGTTTAAACTAACAGGGAAAAGACATTGTACAATATGTAAAGCAATTCTATTTAGTAGTTCAAATTATGTATCAGTATTCAAAAATGAGCAGATTAAATTTCCATCTATTACCTTTGCAAACGCATGGGACAAAAAAAACTTAAACGCTTCGCTGAGATAGCTACTTTTAATAATGTATTGGAATACCCAACCGACTGCACCGGTAGATGGTCTGCTCACTTCAATAACAACCATCCAATTGTATTAGAACTTGCATGTGGTAAAGGAGAATACAGTGTAGGCTTAGCAGCGATGCACCCGAATCAAAATTTTATTGGTGTTGATATTAAAGGAAACCGTATTTGGGTTGGTGCAAAAAAAGCAATCGAACAGCAACTGACTAATGTTGCTTTTATTCGTTCACAAATAGGATTGATTGAAAATTATTTTGCTCAAGAAGAAGTAAGTGAAATCTGGCTTCCATTTCCTGATCCGCAATTACGTGCCGCAAAATGCAAGAGAAGATTGACGCATCCTGCTTTTCTTAGAAAATATAAACACATACTCAAACCCGGTGGTTATATACATTTAAAGACTGACTCTCCTGTGCTTTATCATTTCACAAAACGGGTGATTGAACTATACGGATTAGAATTGTTTCATGATAGTTCAGATATACGTGAAGATGTTAAACAGATTCCTGAATTGTTGATAAAAACACATTACGAAAGTCTTGATATCGCAAAGAGTAACCGAATACATTATCTTAAATTCGCAATAACATCAACACTTGATCTTGACAAGGATGAATTGTTGCTGGAAATGACAAAGGAGTTAGAAAAAGACCATAACGAAGGAGAGATTGATAACAATGAAAAAGAAACTGATTGAAGGCGAACATTTCTATTACAATGAGCAAGGCTATATGGTATTGACAGCCAAGTATCATTTAGAAAATGGAACTTGTTGTGGTAACGGATGTGTGAATTGTCCCTATGATTTTATGAATGTCTCAGAGCCAAGAAAATCAGAATTGAAATTAAGAAGAGAAGAAATGGCGGCAACTAAACAAAAAAATTAGAGCTCCAATTCTTTAGCAGGATCCCAGAATAGCTGATCAAAATCAACAACTTTATCTTTCACCACTTTCACACCTTCTGCAGCCAATAATTCTTCCATTAGAGATGGTGTTGCAAAATGATGTTTCCCTGTGAGCATTCCGTTTCTATTTACAACACGCTGAGCCGGTACAGGAGGATTTGCAATATGAGATGCATTCATCGCCCATCCTACCATTCGTGAAGACAAACCAGATCCCAAATATTTTGCAATGCTACCATAGTTCGTAACTCTTCCAGGTGGAATCAAACGAACCACCTCAAAAACGTCTTCAAAAAAGTTCCTATTCCCTATTCCCTTTTCCCTATTCCCTATTACCCTAGACATAATACGGACTAATCATCAAATAAACAATTACTCCAGTAACCGATACATAAAACCAAATAGGCCAGGTAATTTTAGCCAGCTTTCTATGCGCAGGCCATTCAGCCACTAATGCACGATATGATGTATATAAGATGAAGGGCAAAATCACTGCTGCAAGAATGATGTGTGAAATCAGAATTATGTAGTACACAATTTTGATGGGACCATCTCCACCAAATGAGGTGGATTCGGAAAGTAGATGATGACAGATATAAGAAACAAGAAACAACAGTGAAAGCACCATGGCTGTCATCATCACTTGCTTGTGTAATGTATACTTTCTGTTTTTGACTGCAAATAGTCCAGCTACCAATAGCAAGGATACCAGCGAATTGATGATTGCATTAATCTTGGCAAATACATGCACATCAAAAGGAAGATCTACTTCTAATTTTATACGAGATAAAAAAACAACCGCAACGAAAACAATAATTGAGAAGACGATGATGAGAATGTTTGCTAGTTTGTCGTTTTTCTGAATACTTGCTGGTAACATTATTTTGGTTTTTATTTTCTAAACAAGTTTCTTTTTTTCTTTTTGTCCCGCTCCATATTCAGCAATACCACATCTTTGATTAATCGATCGAGATTTACACTGTCCAATCCATTGTACCAACCACGCACCACCTTGTCTCTATCAATTAAAAAGAATTTTTCAGTATGGATAAAGCCAGTATCAATATTTCCCTCAGCAGCGATGGAAGCTTTGAATTCATTCAAGGCAATATCATAAATTTCTTTTCTGTCGCCAGTCAGCATCCACCAGGAATCATGATCAATACTAAAGCGATCACCGTAGGCTTTAATCTTTGGTACTGAATCCCTTTCAGGATCAATGGTGAAAGATACGAAACGGACGATGGTGTCAGTTTTTTTGAACGCATCTTGCAAACGCTTCATGTTGCGTGTAAGTTTTGGACAAATAGAAGGGCAAGAAGTAAAGAAAAAATCAGCTACTACGATCTTACCATTCAAGTCATCCAATCCTACTTCTTTTCCAAATTGATTCTTTAGTTTAAAAGGACGCACCTTATGCCAAACGGTATCATTTACATCGCGACCTTTCTCCTTTTTAACCACAACAGTATCATAAAAATACCGGCGTGGCATTTGCACAGCACCCTTACTCAGGTCTTCTACAAGTAAGTAACTGATAACAGGTAGTACAGCAACAACTAAAAGCGCGATGATGGTCGTTTTTTTCATCTTATTCAATTAACAAAAAAAAGCACCGTAGGTTTTATCCAACGATGCTTTCTCAATTATTTTCATCTTAATTAATGTTGGCCTTCAGCGTGAGGAGCTGCTGGAGCAGTTACTTCAGGAGCACCATTGTATGTATTCCTCAAGTTTTTCCAAGAGTTTCCATCCCATAGGAAGGCTGCGATAAACCAAATGAAGAGCAATAAAGGCACAATAATGGTCATAATTAAGTTCTTCAATTCATCACCGAGGTGCATAAAAACACCTACGATATAGAATGCCTTAGCCAATGAAAGAATAACTATAACCCCTTTCAAGAAAAGAGTCAATGATCCAGCCATTGGGACCGCATACATCAAAAGACCTAGTCCAAGTTCAATAACTGTAATTACAGAGAGCAGGACAGTAGTCTTAATAATCTTCTTTACTACTTCGTCGCCTCCTGGTTCGTGGTGAAACGTAATTTCTTGTACACTATGTTCCATAAAAATGCTTTAGTTGGTTGTTAGATTAGATAGAAGCAAAGGAATACGAATACCCATACAAGGTCTACGAAGTGCCAGTACAAACCAGCCTTTTCAATCATCCAGTAATGTCCTTTTCTTTCAAAAGTTCCATTGATGGCCATGATCAGCATAATGATGTTAATCACAACACCAGATAAAACGTGGAAACCATGGAATCCAGTGATACCGAAGAAGTAACCACCGAAGGCAACTGGACCAGGAGTTGTTACATGATGTCCTTCATGACCAGTTACATTAGCAGCTGGTCCCCATGGATTCATGGTAACAGTTGTTCCCAATTCTTTTACTTCACCATTGATTAACACCAAATGATCACCAGTGATCAAGTGTGTCCACTCCCAAGCCTGACAGCCCAAGAAAGCAATACCACCAATGATGGTCCATATCATCCACTTAATTACACCTTGTTTATCATTCTTATGACCAGCGTGTACAGCCAATACCATGGTAACTGAACTTACAATGAGGATGAAAGTCATCAAACTCACGAAAGCCAGTGGCAAGTTGGCATGTCCCGCAAAAGGAAATGCATTGAACACCTGGTTCGGATCAGGCCAGTAGTTCTGACTGAAACGAATCGTACCATAAGAGATGAGGAAAGCGCCAAATGTGAAAGCATCACTCATCAGGAAGTACCACATCATGAGTTTTCCATACTCAACGTTGAAGGGACTTTTACCGCCACTCCACCATTTGGTTTCCATTTGTGCATGGGCTGTTGCCATTCTATTTTGTTTTAAGGTTCAACTAACTGGACTATTTCATCCAATTAAAAAATATAAATAAGTAGATCCATAATGCATCTACAAAATGCCAATACGTTGCCGCTACTTCAAGCGGAACCGTGTTGTAGTTTCTCGTAGACACACGCAACGCCTGAATAGCAATCACCACTAAAGCAATCACACCACCCAATACGTGCAAACCGTGTAAACCAGAAATAGCAAGGAGAAAAGAATAGGATGCATTTGAACCCGCCCCAATTAAGCGAATATCATTTGCTCCAAATTGCTTGAATCCTACAATCTGCAACACTAAAAAAAGAACTCCCAACACCGCAGTAATCATCAACCACCTCTTATAAGCCATCATCTCTCTTGCCTTTAATGCCTTGAGTGACAACTGAACTGTAACACTACTTGCAAGAATAGCCGCTGTTGAATACCAGAATATAACTGGAATCTCCAACATCAACCAGCTAGCCTGACTACGCTTAACAATGTATGCACTGGTTAAACCGGCAAACATCATCAAAATACTTCCAATAGCTACCCAAAGGGTGAACTTATGAGGATGTATTTTTCTTTTCTGATCATTCATCGCTTGAATCATGATTTATGTTTTATCTCACACACCTATTCAACAAATTATTAATTCAATTTATCCGCCAATAATGCAAGGAGCACCACTGGCAAATAGATATAGGAACCAAACATCACTTTTCTCGCAGATGCAACATCCATTTTTCGAAACAACTGTATCGCTTGCCAGAGCATACCCAAGTTGGCCAGTGCAACAATAACAAGGCTCACAACACCAGACATGCCAAAAACAAAAGGCATAACACCAATTGGAATCAGCAATACAGAGTAAAGAATGGCTTGAACAGCTGCATATTTTGTCGGACCCCCCTCTGCTGGTAATAATTTAAATCCAGCTTTGGTATAATCTTCATGTGCCACCCAGGCAATCGCCCAGAAATGAGGAAACTGCCAGAAGAATTGCAACGAAAACATGATCCAACCACCAATGCCAATTTCAGGATCGCCGGCCGCCCAACCAATAAGACAGGGAAGCGCACCTGGAATTGCACCAACCAAAACAGATATCGAATGTACCTTCTTCAATGGGGTATAAATAAATCCATACAAGAAGAGACTAAAACCTGATATTCCCGCAGCTGTCCAGTTGAACCATAATCCGATAATAAATATTCCAATTACGGCAGCTAGAGCAGCGAAGGTTGAGGCTTCGTCGACTGTCATTCTACCAGAAGCGACTGGCCTGTTGGCTGTCCGCCTCATCATTGCATCGGTATCTTTCTCTGCAATCTGGTTGATGGCATTGGCTGCTCCTGTTACAAGCAAACCACCTACAAAAAGTAAAAGAACTGATATGATGTCGAACTCAATGTCCGGAACCAGCAGGTAACAAACCACTGAAGAAAACACCACTGTAAAACTCAGTGTGAACTTCATCAGCTGCTGATAATCTTTCAGCTTGGATGATACCTTTGATGCCATGCTCCCTTTCACTTCGTTCTGCTGCATCAAATTTATTTTTAGATTACTCCCGAGGGAGTAATCATTGATTAATGTTTAGATTCGTTCGCACCTACAGGCTCAGTCTGCGGAATGAACTCTCTTCCGTCCTTTCCATAGTCATAAGCCCATCTGTGAACTTCAGGTATATCACCAGGCCAGTTACCGTGACCAGGGTTGATTGGCGTTGTCCACTCCAATGTATTTGCACCCCATGGATTTTGTGATGTAACTTTTCTACCCTTGAAAATAGAATAGAAGAAGTTGAATACAAACAACAACTGTACAGCAAATACAATCATAGCGACAGTACTGATGAATCTGTTCATGTCCGCAAACATGTTAAACGACTGCCAGTTGCTCCAATCTGTATAACGACGAGGCATACCTGCAAGACCAGCATAGTGCATTGGCCAGAAAATCAAGTATGAACCTACAAGTGTTACCCAGAAATGGATGTATGCCATGGTGTTATTGAGATAACGTCCGTACATTTTAGGGAACCAGTGGTAAACACCTGCAAACATTCCGAAGAAAGATGCAACACCCATTACAATATGGAAGTGTGCAATAACGAAATAAGTATCATGCAAGTGAATATCCAAAGTTGAGTTACCCAAGAAGATACCAGTAAGACCACCTGAAATAAACAAGCTCACAAAACCGATTGCAAAAAGCATACCAGGTGTAAAACGAATATTTCCTTTCCAGATCGTAGTTAACCAGTTAAATACTTTGATAGCAGAAGGAACCGCAATCAACAAAGTCAACAATACGAAGAACGCTCCAAGGAATGGATTCAAACCCGTCACGAACATATGGTGTGCCCAAACCAAGAAGGCTAGAATACAGATAGCGAATAAAGAGCCAACCATTGCCAAATAACCAAAGATTGGTTTTCTTGAATTCACAGAAAGAATTTCAGAAACCATTCCCATCGCTGGAAGAAGAATGATATATACCTCTGGGTGTCCTAAGAACCAGAACAAGTGCTGGAATAAAATTGCAGAACCACCTTCGTTAGGTAGAATTTCACCTTTCACTACAATTTCAGAAAGATAGAAGCTAGTGCCTAGGTTACGATCAAACAAAAGAAGAACAGCACCAGAAAGTAATACCGGGAAAGACAATACACCCAATATAGCTGTAAAGAAAATTGCCCACATGGTGAGTGGCAATCTGGTCATGCTTAAACCTTTTGTTCTAAGATTAAGAATAGTAGAGATGTAGTTCAAACCGCCTAGCAAAGAAGATACAATGAAGAGGGCCATAGAAATCAACCAGAAATCCATACCCAACTTAGAGCCCTCACTTGCTTGCCCCAATGCACTCAACGGAGGGTAGATAGTCCAACCACCCGCTGCTGGTCCTGTTTGGATAAACAAAGATGCAAACATCACCACACTGGCACCAAAGAAGAACCAGTAGCTCAACATGTTCAAGAAACCTGATGCCATGTCTCTTGCACCAATTTGCAAAGGAATCAAGATGTTAGCAAAGGTTCCACTCAAACCTGCGGTTAATACAAAGAATACCAAAATGGTTCCATGCATGGTTACAAGTGCGTAATAAAATTCGTTAGAAATTCTTCCACCTGCTGCCCATTTACCAAAAAGGTCTTCAAGGAAAGGAAAGGTCATCTCAGGATAACCCAACTGTAGACGGAACAAAACTGAAAACAATCCACCAATGATTGCCCAGATGATACCGGTAATCAGGAATTGTTTACCAATCATTTTGTGATCCGTACTGAAAATGTACTTGCTGAGAAACGACTCTTCATGGTGATGGTCGTGACCATGTGCATCATGAGAATCATGCGAATGTACTTCCGCTACTGCGTGTCCGTGTGTGATTGTTTCGCTACTCATTGTTAATTTTTTTTCTTTGATTCTTTATTTCAGTTGGGCCAAGGGTTTGTTAGTTGTTACAGCTGCAGTCATGGTACTGTCTGCCTTAGGAGCAGCAGGAGCACTTGCTTCTTTCACTGTTAAATATTGTGGTTTCTTTGAAGCCATCCATGCATCATACTCTTCTTGTGTTTCCACAACAATTACACCACGCATAGAATAGTGACCACTTCCGCACATTTGATCACAAGAGATTTCATAAACGAAATCTTTGTTACCTGTAATTTCTTTCATTTGTGCTGTTGTGTATTTAGGGGTAAACCAAAGTGTTGTAGGTATACCTGGAACAGCATCCATTTTCAATCGAAAGTGAACCAATCCTACATCGTGAATTACATCCTGCGCATTGATTACCAATTGAACTGGTTTACCAACAACGAGGTGCATTTCAGTTGCTTCAATATCATCATGGCTTGCACCATCTTCCCAATCAACACCCAATGCATTACCATTAGAAGCGTCAGTCAGACGATAATTTTTTCTACCCAATACATTGTCTTTACCAGGATACCTCATCATCCAGTTGAACTGCTTACCGGTAATTTCCACAATCTGTGCATCTTTTGGTGCATCACCTGTAATCTTGAACCAATAGAACAAACCAAATCCAACCAACACAGTCAAGAAGATAGCTGGCACTACAGTCCAAATCAATTCCAATTTATTGTTATGAGGGAAATAGAACACAGTTCTTTTCTCACTAAACTGGTATTTGTAAGCAAACCAGAACAATAGAATTTGAGTTAGTACAAAAACCACACCTGTAACCGCAATAGTAATAATCAACATGAAGTCGATTTTCTCGCCATGATCAGATGCTGCAGGCTGCGCCAACAACGTTTTGTTGTAGAACAACTCATTGCACCACCATGCACCAATCAATCCCAAAACCAGGAACACAATCATCAAGAACGCATTAATTCTGTTATTCTGTCTGAAGGATTTTTCTTCTCCTTTCAACACAGATACATATTCACTTGCTTTTGCGATCTGGAATGTCACAACAAACGCGAGCGCCAAGATTGCTAAAATGAAATAACCCGACATGTGCTAATTATGTTTTGTTTATAAATTCATTTTCTTTTTAACTACTAGTGCTTATACTTCGTGAATCACACTCTCTTTGATATAAGGATGGTGAAGCGCAACCAATGGCTTCTTCGCCAAACCTTTTCCAACAAAGTGCATAATTAAACCAGCATAGAATACCAGCAAACCAAACTCAAACCATCCTAAACTATAATGCTCATGCATAGTGCCAGGCATTACCATCTGGTAGAAATCTACCCAGTGACCAATGATAATGATTACTGCAAGGAAAGTAAGTGTGGTATAGTTTCTTTTTGATCCTCTTCTCATCAAGAGCAAGAAAGGAACAGCAAAATTCACAATCAGGTTCAAAAAGAAAATGCCTCTGTAAGCACCTTGCATTCTTGGTTTGAAGTACACTGTTTCTTCTGGGATGTTTGCATACCAGATCAACATGAACTGTGAATACCATAAATAGGTCCAGAACACAGAGAATGCAAACATGAACTTACCTAAGTCGTGTAAGTGATCTTCAGTTACATAGTCTAAATAATCCTGGTTCTTCAAATAAACCACAAACAACACCACCAATGCCATACCTGCTACAAATGAGCTGATGAAAGTATACCAGCTATACATAGTAGAATACCAGTGTGCATCAATACTCATCAACCACAACCAAGGAATAGTAGAGCCTACGGTCAATCCGAAAATAACGAGGAAGGCTGCACCCCAAGCGGTGTTCTTTACAATATATTTTGAACCTTGTTCTGCATCCATTTGCTCATCAGCCTCAGATGAAAGTTTTCTCATCTTAGCACCAACGAAAGACCAGAGTCCAATTGCGAGGATTGTCCATACCATGAAAAAAGTTGGATTCAAGAAACCACTTTTTCCTTTCAAGATGGGATCATGCTCAACATGCTCTTTATCTAACCAATGGTAAATATCATGTCTGTGTCCAAATACAATTCCAACAAATACTAACAATGCTAAAATACCAAACACAGGAACGAGACTTGATATGGCTTCTGGAACGCGACGAAATGCCATCTGCCATCCACCATGTGCCAATGTAGTTGCACAAATGAAGAACATGCTTGCATTTACAATTAGCAAGAAGAATACACTGTTTTGCAATAGCGACGCCCAGAATCTGGTTTGTGCAGCTTCTTCTTTACTCAGTCCGAGGAAAATGATTCCCAGCACAAGTGCAAGTCCGCCCACACCGAGCAGTATGTTCGTCCACTTTTTGTACCCTGCTGAAATCTCAAATTGTTGCTTGATCATCCCTGATTATTTAATACGTTGGTTATTTATTTTGCTGCAACAACTACTGCTGCTGTACTATCTTGTGCCGCTGCTGCTGGAGCATCAGCTTGTTTTACTTTACCTTGTTTTGTCTTGATGTAAGTGATTACTTCCCAACGCTGCTTAGCAGTAAGCTGTGAAGCATAACTACCCATCAAATTCTTTCCGAAAGTCAGAGAATAAAACATCTGACCATCAGGCATAGCCTCATATTTCGCATCACCAACCAAAGTAGCTGGCTTAGAAGGATATGGACCATCACCATCTTTCCAAAGCGGACCATTGCCATCAAGCTTTGCACCATGACAAATACCACAATTGATCAAATAGATTCTTTCAGTTTCTTTCATTTGCTCCGCAGTAAGAGAAGCAATAGGATTTTGCAAACTGCGTGACGCATAATAGTTGGCTGTATCACCTACTTTATCCATTTCAATATGAACTGGATAGGCATCACCGCGCTTTACAGTACCTGCAACAGGACCTTGACTGGTTCTGCCATCAGCGAAAACAGGATTGGTAGAGTAGGTTTCATAAGCACGACTATACGCCATATCAGGCATGTAAACCGTACCTGGTGTTCTCTTTACATCACTGCATCCTACAGCAGCAATGATCAAGGCTGCCAATCCAAAGAATACAATTGTTGATCTTTTCATCTCTAATGTTGTTTTATGGTCTCTGCTTCCGCTTCTCCTTAATTTAATTAAGCAATGTTGGGTTCTTTGTACAACTCTTGCTCTTCATCATATTTTCCTATCCACCATCCTTCTTCTGCTACCTGTGTATTGATTTCCTGAGCACCAACACTTCCTAAGAAAGATTTCAATTCTTCTTCGTTCATTTTATCAGTACACTCAATCACCATCACAAAAAGATCATCTGTAGCACGTGGATGAAAATGATGTCTTTTCAAAAACGGAGCCAACTGGCAGATGTACAAGAAAGTAAGCACCATACCCACTGCAGCACAAAGGACTGTCAATTCAAACGTAATAGGAATCCAGGCTGGGAAAGCAAAATTGGGCTTACCACCAATATTCAATGGCCAATCCTTGGTAAATACCCAAGTCATGAAAGTAACAGCTGTTGTAGTACCAATCATACCGAAAAGAAAACCCGCGGTATGGATACTGGTCTCTCTCAACCCCATTGCCTTATCCAAACCGTGGACAGGAAAGGGCGTGTAGATGTCATGAAACTTGTAGCCTGCTTTCCTCACTTTTGCAACTGCAGGAAAAAGGACTTTCTCATCCTCAAAACAGCCTACAACAAATTTTTTCAATGCCATTGTATTCTTTTTACTTTTTTATCAATTAGTGATGAGCAACTTTTACACTGCCCTCAGCATGATGGTCGCCATGAACCTCATGAATGAAATCATCCACTTGTTTCTTCTCCAAGTTCGACATATCATCTTTGAAGCTTTCGCCAGTTGTCTTCAATACATACTTGATCTCAGCAATCGCAATTACCGGGAAGTATTTTGCAAACAAGAAGAAGCAAGTGAAGAACAAACCAAATGTTCCAAGATAGAATCCAACCTCCCAAATGGTTGGTCTATAATAAATAGACCAAGAAGAAGGTAGATAATCACGGTACAAAGATGATACGATGATTACGAAACGCTCAAACCACATACCAATGTTTACCACAATACTCATGATGAAAGTAAACAATACACTTCTTCTCAATTTTCTGAACCAGAACAACTGTGGAGAAATTACGTTACATGTCATCATCAACCAATAGCTCCATCCATAAGGACCAGCAATTCTGTATTTGAAGAAAATATCTTGCTCAAATGGCACCTGTGAATACCAAGCCATAAACAACTCGGTCAAATAAGCACAACCCACAATTGAACCGGTCAATACAATAACCTTGTTCATCGCTTCAATATGACCAAGTGTAATATAGTCTTGAAGGTTCATCACCTTTCTCAAGATCAACATCAAAGTTTGTACCATCGCAAATCCAGAGAAGATCGCACCCGCAACGAAGTAAGGCGGGAAGATGGTGGTGTGCCAACCTGGTACCACTGAAGTTGCGAAGTCGAACGATACAATCGTGTGAACCGACAATACAAGTGGGGTAGAAAGACCAGCAAGGATAAGCGACAAACTCTCATGACGCTGCCAGTGCTTGGTACTTCCGCTCCAACCAAATGAAGCCAATCCGTATAATCTTTTACGCAATTTTGTTTTTGCACGGTCTCTGATGGTTGCAAAGTCAGGCAACAAACCTGAATACCAGAACAACAAAGACACCGTGAAATAAGTAGAGATCGCAAATACGTCCCACAACAACGGAGAGTTGAAGTTTGGCCATAACGGACCACGTGTATTTGGATAAGGCAAAGTGAAGAAAGCCATCCAAACCCTACCCATGTGGAAGATTGGGAACTGACCAGCACACATTACCGCGAAAATTGTCATTGCCTCAGCAGCACGGTTTACACCTGTTCTCCAACCCTGACGGAACAAGAGAAGAATCGCAGAGATCAATGTACCAGCGTGACCAATACCAACCCACCATACGAAGTTGGTGATATCCCAACCCCATCCGATAGTGCGGTTCAAGTTCCATTGTCCAATACCGTAAACCACTTCACGGTAAACTGAATAGACACCGAACATCAACAATGCAACTGAAACATAAAAACCAATATACCACAAACGGGTAGGCTTGGCTTCAATGGTGTGCACGATGTCTTGTGTAACCTGACCATAGGTCTTGTTACCCATTACCAATGGTTCCCTTAACTGTGATTCGTACTTTGTAACACTCATGTGTTGGTCGTTTATGAGATTTCTCTGATACTTTAATTATTAGTGTGCTGCTTCTGCTTTTTTCTCCTCTTTGTGCTCTGCTCCTGCAGCTTCATGATGCGCTTCTTCTACAACACCAACAGGTCTGTCGGTATTCCTGATCTTCGCGAGATAGTTCACATTAGGTAACACGTGAATTTGCTCCAATGAATAGAATACCCTGTTGGTTTGCTCCTCTGATCTGATTTTGCTAATCGGACTGTTCTTGTCGTTTGCATTACCAAATACGATAGCGTTAGTTGGACAAGCTTGCTGACAAGCAGTCTTGATATCCCACTTACCATCAGCACCAGTTTCCAAAGGCCTGTTTTCTTTCTTCGCCTTCAACTTACCTTCCTGTAAACGCTGAACACAGAAAGAACACTTCTCAATCACACCACGTGATCTTACGGTTACATCTGGATTCAACACCATTCTGGTCAAGTCATCATTCATCATCATCACTGAATCATCGAGGATTGACTTTTGGTTGTCCTCAAAGCTATCAGCACCCATATAGTCAGACCAGTTGAAACGTCTTACTTTATAAGGACAGTTGTTAGCGCAATAACGTGTACCGATACAACGGTTGTAAGTCATTTGGTTCAAACCTTCACTGCTGTGGTTGGTTGCGTTAACCGGACAAACGTTTTCACATGGTGCGTTATCGCAATGCTGACAAAGCATTGGCATGAACACCACATTCAAATCATCCAAGTTATCACTGCCAGAATCATCTCTGTATGTTGCGAAATAACGGTCAATTCTTAACCAATGCATTTCATGCGCACGCAATACTTCAGATTTACCAACAACTGCAACATTGTTCTCAGAAGTACAAGCCACTGTACATGCACCACAACCAATACATGAGTTGAGGTCGATACTCATACCCCATTTTGCACCAGGATAAGGATGGCTTGGATAAAGCGTTCCTTCTGCTGCAAAATCTCCTGTATTCTTAGCGTAATCTTCTACAAGCTTATGTCTTTCATCTTTCAATACAGTTGGATTCTTCTTGAAATCAGACAAAGCATATTCGCGAATCACTTCATCACGACCTTCATACTGGTTGTGTGTTTGTGTATACGCGATCTTAAAGGTTTCTTTTGTTTTTTCTACACTTGCATTAGCTGCAGCATATGCGAAAGCCTTTCCATCAAAGCTCACTAATGGGAACATGTTTTGTCCCACGTTAGCTGCAGCGCGACCAGCCTTCTCTGAACGTCCATAACCCACAGCTACTGCAATCACATCTTTATGCATACCTGGAATCACCAATACAGGCAATGACATTTCTTTGTCGCCTACCTTCAACTTAATGACTGGCTTATCCAATTCTACTTCATAATTATCATCCACTACAATACCCAATTCCTTGGCAGTCGCAAATGAAATAACCGCGTAGTTATCCCAAGTTGCTTTTGTAATTGGATCAGGCATTTCCTGCAACCATGGATTATTCGCTTCTTTACCAGCACCCAAAGCTACTTTAGGATATACCACCACTTCTTTGCCCGTTCCCACTTTCACTGCCGCTAATGCAGCAGCAGCACCTGCAACTGCTGAACCATTGTAAGCTCCAGCAAAAACAGTAGCTGGTGTTTCATAAACACCATCCTGCAATGCCTTGTCCCATGCAGCTTGTGAACCAAACTTGGTCAACCAGTATTGCTTGAAATAATCTCCGTAAGTCATCGCCTCACCACTCCACTTCATCAATGAAGTCTGGAATGCTCTTGTTTTGAACAAAGGAGCAATGGTTGGCTGAATGAAACTCAAATAACCAGTCTTGATCTCAGCATCACCCCAGCTTTCCAAGAAATGGTTATCAGGTAATTGATACTTACACAACACTGAAGTCTCGTCTTCTCTATCATTAAATGAAACAGATACAGCTACTTTAGCCAAACCAGCTTCAAATTTCTTTGCATCAAAATAATCGTAAGCAGGGTTTACACCATGCACCAACAATGCACCAATTTTACCTTCGTTCATTTCCTGAACTAACTGTACCATCGCTGCATCATCACCCTGACGCGTATTCAATGAAGCACTCCAATCAATTGTAGTACCATAGGCACCCAACATTTGATTGATGGCATTCACTACCAATTGTACATTGCTATCGTTGCTTCCTGCAACCACCAAAGAAGCTGAACCAGCAGCTTTCAATGCTTCAGCAGCTTGCTTGATTCCTTTCTTCAAGCGATCATCAGCTAATGAAGGAGCACTAACTGCACCACCCAAAGCTGCATAAAGATTCAATACAACTGCAGCAGTTTCAGAAGGACGATGAACAAAACGATCATCAGCATTTGCACCAGTCAAGCTCAACATGCTTTCAAACTGAATATGCTTGCTCATCTCAGGATTAGCCTGGTTGATTTTTCTTCCTGCAGCATATTGACGCGCATACTCAACTGGACTTAACCATGTACCTAAGAAATCAGCACCAAGACTCACAATAGTCTTTGCCTTATCAAATTGATAAGAAGGGATAGCACGCTTTCCAAATGAAGTTGCATTAGCATTCAAGATACCACTTGATGATAATGCATCATATTGTACGTGACGTGATCCTGGATATTTTGCAAGAAAACCTGCAATTACATTTTTTGTAGTAACAGAAGTGATGGTTGAAGTAAGCAAGACAACCGACTTACCGCCAATACCTGCCATTGCATCACTCACCATTTTATCAAAAGCATCAAGTGTGCTTACCTCTTTGCCACTGGCTAAAGGAAAACGCAAACGTGCAGTATCATATAAACCTAAAACTGATGCTTGAACACGTGCAGAAGTACCACCTTTTGTGATAGAAGAAAGATCATTTCCTTCAATCTTGATAGGTCTGCCATCACGCACTTTAGCCACAACTGGAACAGCATCACCATCCATTATATAAGTGGTAGCATAATAGTTAGCTACACCAGGTGTAATGGTATCAGGCTTATTCAAGTAAGGAATACTCTTCTTTACAGGCATCTCACAACTTGCAGCAGCCGCAGCAGCAGCTGTACTAAATCCAAGATACTTGAGGAAGTCCCTGCGTGGCGCTTTCGCATCCATCAGTCCGTTCTCCTGCTCATTGGTTGGAAGATCTTCTGTGAACTCATCCTGAATTCTCTCCTCAAAACTTTCACTGCTCTTCAGTTCACCAAAACTCTGCCAGTATTTTTTTTGCTTCATAACAGTTGTTAGGTTGTCTTATATATGAGATGTTTCTGCTTATCTGTTAATAGTGACATTTTTGACATTCAGTTCCGCCAATCTTCTCTACAGTCACGCTGTCGAGTTTTTTGTTCTTCATATCCTCATGGAACTGCTCATAAATGCTGTAAAATTTATTATCGGTGAACTGCACTTTTGATTCTCTGTGACAGTTTACACACCATCCCATGCTGAGGTCAGAAAACTGATACACTTCATCCATCTTCTGAATTTCACCATGACAAGTCTGGCAATTTTGCTTACCAGCAGTTACGTGCTGTGAGTGGTTGAAGTATACATGGTCAGGTAAGTTGTGAATGCGAATCCACTCGATCGGTTCACCCTTTCCAGTGTACTGCTTCTTAGAAGGATCCCATCCAGCATACTTATATAATTTGTTGATTTCTGCAGTTCCGTCTACTTCTGTACCGTCTTCACGATAAAGCTTCGGACCTTTTGCATATTCATTGATACCCATGTGGCAATTCATACACACATTCACAGATGGGATGTTAGCATGCTTGCTCTCCTGTGCACCACCATGGCAATACAAACAGTTGATCTGGTTGATACCTGCGTGAACAGTATGAGAATAAAATATAGGTTGTTCAGGTTGATAATTCTGTGATCTTCCCATTTTTTGCGCTCCCTGGAAAGTCATGTAACCACCACCCAAGAATAATAAGATAGCAAAGATGGCGATGTATGCTTTGTTTCTGTAAAATGGAATTGGTTCTGCAACCGCTTCGCCCTCAGCCTCATCAGACATCTTACGCAAATTGCTATTGACTTGCAACAAGATCAAAGCAATAACTGCGAGTATCAAAGTAAGAATACCGTACAATAGATTTGAATCGCTCTCTGCTGCATCATCAGCAGGAGTTCCACCAGCTGGAGCTTCAGCAGCAGCAGCAGCTTTAGCACCACCTGTATTGATGTATCCTAAAATCGCATCAATATCTTCATTCTTCAACTCAGGAAATGCAGTCATCTGCACTTTATTGTACTCATTGTACACTGCAACCGCACGTGGATACCCTTTTTTAATAACAGCTGCACTGTTTCGTACCCACTCATACAACATGGCTTTGTCATCCCAACGGTCTTCAACGCCCTTAAGCGCTGGACCAACAAGATTCTTGTCGATCGCATGACAAGACGCACACTTCTGGTTAAAGAGGGCCTTGCCATCTTGTGCTTGCACAAGAGAAGTAAGTGACAAGGATACCATCAAAACAATTGCGGAAAGTAAATGATGTAAGGCTTTTCTTTTATGCTTCATACCTTCGGTATATGATTGTAGTTGGAGTAGAATGGGTCCACTAATTCGCGTGCAAATTTAAGTCAGGATTTCAACATAATATCAACATTGTTAAAAAAAATTTGAGCGATTTTTCTGCTGAATTTCAACCGCTTGAATATTGTTGAACTTATCATTGTCATGGAAGCGTAACTCTTCACACCATTCAAATAAATAGCAGCCTGAAATAAAGGATGAATCCCTTTTTTTCTTCTCTTTGCATCATGTTAAACAAACTGCAGCAAAAGTGGAATGTCTCTTCGGTTCAACTACTCCTCATTCTGTGCACTTTTGCCGTAACCGGTTCATCAACTGCCGTCATTTCCCGCTATATCACTAGCTGGGTTGGGTTTGATGAACAAACTTTCTGGCTCTGGAAACTACTTTTACGCATTTTCATGCTTGTTTTCGGCTACCAGGTTATATTAATGATAGTGGCTTTCTTCTTTGGTCAATTTCCCTTTTTCTGGAATTATGAGAAGAAAATCCTGAGGAGAATGGGGGTGATTAAACCGGGAAAAGCCAAATTGGCCATTTTTGCATCTGGGAAGGGCAGTAATGCGGAAAAAATAATACAATTTCTTGAAAATCATAATAATATACATGTTTCATTAATTGTATCTAACAAGCCGACAGCCGGAGTACTCGATATTGCCAGTCGTTTTAATATCCCAACGCTCTTGATCGACAGAAAAAAGTTCATGGAATCCGATGAATATGTACAAATAATTAAAAATCAAGGTATTACGCATATTATTCTGGCTGGATTTTTGTTGAAAGTGCCAGATAACCTGATCCAGGCCTATACTAATAAGATAGTCAATATTCATCCTGCCCTTCTTCCTGCTTATGGAGGAAAGGGTATGTATGGGGAACATGTACACCAGGCAGTTATTCAGGCTGGTGAAAAAGAAAGTGGCATCACCATCCACCTGGTGGATGAAGAATACGACCATGGCAAAACACTCTTTCAAGCTAAAGTCGAAGTCTTTCCAAATGACACACCGGATACTTTAGCGGAAAAAGTACACCGACTGGAACATGAGCACTATCCCAAAGTGATTGAAAAATGGGTATCGCGCACATCGTGAGGTTTTTACTTATTATATTGATTATCAATGCATCATTAACTGCCAATTCTCAAATTTGGCTTACCGGGAAAGTATATGATTCCACCAGAATGGTTGCCATTCCGGCTGTGAAAGTGATGACCAAAAAAGGAATTTTTTCCTATACTGATTCAATTGGTCGGTATGGCATCAATGTAGAAAAAGACGACTCAGTTTCATTTACCTATAGAGGAAAATCAACCAATTACTTCCCAGTAAAACAAATTAACTACCCCGCCGGATTTGATATAGCACTGCAAGTGGTGGTTCAAGACCGCTACCAAACCTTAAGAGAAGTGGTGGTGGTGGGTAAATCATACCGACAAGACTCATTAGAAAACAGAGAACGCTACCGGAAAATATTCGAATACGAATCGAGTGGTTTGCAAATTACGTCTTCGGGATACCTGGATCCCAATAGTTTAATTGGGGCTTTCAAGTTCAGGAAGAACAAAGTGATGCGCAGTTTCCAGAACAGAATGATACTGGAAGAACAACAGAAATTCATTGATAGTCGCTTTACGAAATCATTAGTGCGACAAATCACCAAGTTGAATGAACGCGACTTGGAAAGGTTTATGAAACTATGGCGACCTACCTATGAATTAGTTGCATTCGCTGAAGAATACCAATTTCATCAGTATATATTAGACGCATCACGTTATTTTAAATCAGGTGTGCTACCTAAAGCCCGTACCGAGGAAAGAGGTTTTTAATTAACTTCAACCTTCACCTGTTTTCATATGAAAAAAATTCTTTTAGCACTATCTCTTTTTGCGTCCTCAGTTTCAGTCCATGCACAAAATAGCAATGGAAAATCGAATACGGTCAACACGACTGTCAAAAACATTGAACAGAAAATCAAAGATGTCGTTAGCAAACCATCTTTAAATGCAACGCGACTACTCACTGCTGATAAAAATATACAGGGTTGGGTCGATAACAACTGGATCAATGGAGGCGTTGGTCTGCTCATGAGAAATGGAAAAGTAGAATACTATAAGGCCTTTGGTTATGAGGATATAGAAAAGAAAACACCAATGCGTACTGATCATATCTTCCGTATCGCCTCACAAACAAAAGCAATCACCAGCACTGCGATAATGATTCTTTTTGAAGAAGGAAAATTTTTACTTGATGATCCCGTATCAAAATACCTTCCTGAGTTTAAAAACATGAAGGTGATTGATAAATACAATGAATCCGATACCACCTACACAACAATCCCTGCTAAAAAAGAATTCACCATTCGCGAGCTCCTTACACATACCGCAGGTTTTGCTTACCCACAAATTGGAACGCCTATGGCGACTGCCATTTATGCTAAAGTGGGAGCAACAGGTGGTATCGCTATAGAAAAACAAACGCTTGAAGAAAATATCAAGCTACTTGCAAAGACTCCGCTTTTTCATCAACCTGGTGAAAAATATCTATACGGCATGAATACAGATGTTCTCGGCTATCTCGTTGAAAAAGTATCCGGACAAACCCTTGATGCTTTCATGCGCCAAAGGATATTTGAACCACTAGGAATGAAGGATACTTATTTTAATATCCCGAAAGAAAAACAAGATCGCTTAGTCATGTTGCATTCGCACTTTAATGGTAAACTTTATCGTTCACCAGAAAGCACCATTTTACAAGGAACAAAAATTTATCGCGACTTCCCTAACATGAATTTTCCCATGTTTAGTGGCGGTGGTGGTTTGTCGTCTACCATCATGGACTATGCCATCTTTATGCAAATGATGTTAAACGAAGGCGAATACAATGGTGTTCGGATTCTGAGCAGAAATAGTGTACGCATGATGACACAGAATCAAATTGGAGAACTCAACCAAGGTGTAAACAAATTTGGATTGGGTTTTGGTATCACAACAGAAAAAGGAAGTTCATTGTTACCCGTTAATGAAGGAAGTTTTCAATGGGGTGGTATGTTTTCCACTTCTTACTGGGCTGATCCAAAAGAAAAAATTGTTGGTCTCTTCTTTACCAATATCTATCCCACTGCACATGGTGATGTACACGATCGATTTAAAGTCTTGATGTACCAAGCTATCAACGATTAATTATGAAGTACAAAATAGTTTGCTCTGCCTTGTTGTTGGGATGTTGGATAAATACCTCCGCTCAAAACTTTCAAAAGCTGCACAAAAAAGCAATTGTCATTGATACGCATAATGATTTCTTGTCGACCGGCATAGAGAAGAACAAAAGTTTTGACATGGATTTAAAAGGAGTTACGCACTCCGATCTTAATCGCATGAAAACTGGTGGTATCGATATTCAAGTGTTTTCCATTTTCTGTGATGAAAATTATGGGAATGGAACCGCCTATGCATTTGCTAATCGCGAAATCGATTCTTTGTATGCAGTCGTAGAACGCAATCCATCAAAGATGATGATTGTAAAAAATCCTCAAGAACTTTCAACTGCTGTGAAGTCAGGACGATTGGGATCAATGATTGGTGTTGAAGGTGGTCATATGATAGAAGACCGACTTGACTACCTTGAAGCATTATACAATAGAGGTGCTCGTTACATGACACTCACCTGGAATAACTCCACTTCATGGGCAAGCTCTGCTGCCGACGAAAGAGCAAAAAATAATTTAGGAAGGCCTTACGGACTCACTACTTTCGGCAAGGAAGTCGTTAAAAAAATGAATGCACTTGGGATGATCGTCGATATCTCACATGTTGGTGAGCAAACCTTTTATGACGCCATCGCAACAAGTACAAAACCTGTTATCGCCTCACACAGTTGCACCTACGCACTTTGTCCGGTTCCTAGAAACATGACAGATGACCAAATCAAAGCACTGGGCAAAAATGGAGGAGTCATTCACCTTAATTTTTATTCAGGGTTTGTCGACAGCACCTTCAAGCAAAAAAATGATGCTTTCCTCAAAAAACACGATGCTGAAAAAAAGGAATTACTAAAAACAAATCCGAGTGACTTCTACGCCAATCTTGTATTACATGAAAAATACAAAGATGAAATCGATGGTGTTCGTCCCTCTTTGTCTTTACTCATTGACCACCTTGATCATATTGTTAAATTGATTGGTGTAGATCATGTCGGATTAGGTTCAGACTTCGACGGTATCAATTCTTCACCTCGTGAGTTGAACGATGTAACCAACTTGCCGCTGATCACAGAAGAATTAATGAAAAGAGGTTATACCAAAAAAGATGTCTACAAAATACTGGGTGGTAATTTTATTCGTGTATTCAAAGCAAATCAACAATGAAAAAAATTCTGATTCTTTTATGCTTTCCATTATTCAGCCTTGCTCAACAACAGAGTGATATAACCCGTTGGGAGGAAACAGCTAAACGGGTTAACATCATTCGCGACAAATGGGGCATCCCTCATATATATGGAAAGACAGATGCGGATTGCGTTTTTGGATTATTGTATGCGCAATGTGAAGATGATTTTCAACGTGTCGAAATGAATTATATCACCATGTTGGGAAGAAGCAGTGAAGTGAACGGAGAAAAGGATTTATACGAAGACCTCCTCGTTCGAATGGTGATTGATACAACAGAAGCCATAAAGGATTATGAAAGGAGTCCTGAATGGTTGAAAAAATTACTCAACTCCTTTGCCGATGGTGTAAACTATTACCTCTATAAAAACCCCAGAGTTAGGCCAGCCCTTCTGAGAAATTTCAAACCATGGTACCCACTCACCTATACAGATGGAAGTATTTCTGCTATTCAAACAAGTGACTTGAGTGCTAATGATATCAAAAAGTTTTATGAAGGATTATCAACTTCGATCGCAAAGCGCACAAAAAAAGATCCTGAACACTTGATTGGTTCTAATGGGTTTGCTATTGCTCCTTCAAAAAGTACAAGTGGAAATGCCATGCTCTATATCAACCCGCATGTTACTTTTTATTTCAGACCTGAAGTGCATATGGTGAGTGAAGAAGGATTGAATGCTTATGGTGCGGTTACATGGGGACAATTCTTCGTCTACCAAGGATTCAATGAACATTGTGGCTGGATGCACACTTCCAGTCAGGCTGATGTGGCTGATCTCTTTGAAGAAACAATCATCAAAAACGATCAGGGCATTTTCTATATGCACGATAAAAAATTGAGACCTGTAAAAACAAGAAATACATCCATCGCTTTTAAAACAACAGATGGATTAACCATCAAAGATTTTACCATCTATGAAACGCATCATGGTCCTGTTATGGCCATGCAAGACGACAAATGGATAACCATGCAATCCAACAACAGATCACTTGATGGTTTGATCCAATCATGGACCAGAACAAAAGCAAAAACATTTGCTGATTTCAAAGCCACCATGGACCTGAAATCAAATGTTTCTAATAATACGGTTTACGCAGACGATCAAGGTAATATTGCTTACTGGCATGGTAACTTTATGCCCAAACGTGACCCTAATTACGATTGGAGTGGCGTTGTTGATGGCAGTACATCAGCAACTGATTGGAAAGGTCTTCACTCAGTTGAAGAAACCGTTCACCTCATTAATCCTTCTACAGGTTGGTTACAAAACTGTAACGCTACTCCTTTCACAGTAGCAGGTACTGGGAGCATCAACAAAAAGAAATACCCCAACTACATGGCACCAGATCCTGAAAATTTCAGAGGCATCAATGCTGTCAAAGTATTAGCGAGAACCAATAAATACGATATCAATTCTTTGATTGCTGCCGGATATGACACCTATCTTTCAGCATTCGATGTGCTTATTCCTTCTCTTGTTAGTGCCAGCAGGACTGCCATTGCAGATGACATGAAGGCTGATGTAAACAAAGCCATTCAACTACTCGCTGCATGGGATAGAAAATCTTCTGCCACTTCAGTGCCAACGACAATTGCTATTATGTGGGCTGAAAGAATACTTCCTTATCTCACCAAGGGACAACTAGGAGATATGGACCTCACCCTTGAATTACCTCGTTTATTAAAAACAGCACCTGATGCAACCAAGATGAGTTTTC
>VFQT010000522.1_pt1 | contig 54961 bp, 53 predicted proteins | sample 3512381 | NCBI WGS metagenome assembly VFQT01 (sample SAMN10412376, study PRJNA504923) | tailings metagenome | isolation source: Relicate 2 Philex TSF3 active mining site | place: Philippines: Tuba, Benguet | collected 2017-08-29
GAGCCCTCGCGCATGAACTCGGGGTTCGAGGCCACCTCGAAGTCGCCATCGGGCCGCGCCTTGGCGATGATCTCGCGGAGCTTCGCCGCCGTGCCCACCGGCACGGTGGACTTGGTAACGACGACCGTGAAGCCCTGCATCGCCTTGCCGATCTCCTCGCCCGCGGCATAGACGAAGGAGAGATCCGCCGCGTCCTCGCCCTCGCGCGTCGGTGTTCCCACCGCGATCAGCACCACGTCGGCCGAGGCCACCGCCGCCTTCAGGTCCTCGGTGAAGGTCAGCCGCCCGGCCTTGCGGTTGTTCGACACGATGGGCTCGAGGCCCTGCTCGTAGATCGGGATCTTGCCGCCCTCGAGGGCTGCCACCTTGCGCGCGTCCCGGTCGACGCAGGTCACCTCATAGCCGAAATCCGAGAAGCAGGCCGCCGAGACAAGGCCCACATAACCCGCGCCGATGACCGTAATCTTCATGAATCTGTCCTTGCCGTATGGTGAGGTCAATTTGGTTCCGAATGCCGCCGTTCTTTAGACGTTTCCACGGCAGGATGGAATGGCCCTCCTCTCGCCCGCCGCTTGCACAGTTCGTGCACCAGGATGCGCTCGTTCTTTCCAGGCCCGAAAAAAAGCCCGTGTCTGGAACCATATGTGCTGCATGGCCTTACAGACGAACACTTGTCTGACCAAAGGCCGGCTGCGCCCGAAGGGGGTTGCGGGCGGGATTGAGAGAATGGATCTTTCCGGAGAATTCGAAATGGCGCCCGTTCGGCGAGAGGGGCAGGGTTTCCAGAAGCAGCCTCTGCCGAAGCTGCGCCCTGCCGTGCATGAGATGATCGGCAGGCGCCTGAGGCTTCACTATGAGGAGTTGCAGCAACAGCCCCTGCCCAGCCGGCTGGCCGACCTCCTGGAGCAACTGGACGCGCCGGAAGACGACCCGGCTTCGCCGCGGCACAATTGAGATGGCCCAGACAGAGCCGGCCGCAACCGCCAACCGGCAGGAGCAGCGGGGCAGCGAGACGTCCGAGGAGGGCCGCGCCCGGTTCCGCCAGCATCTCCTGGCCGCGATCCCGAAGCTGAGGGCCTTCGCCCTCTCACTCGCCTCGCATGCCGACTATGCCGACGACCTGGTGCAGGAAACGCTGATGAAGGCGTGGAACCACCAGGCGAGCTTCCAGGACGGCACGAACATCAAGGCATGGCTGTTCACCATCCTGCGCAACGAATATTTCAGCCAGCTGCGCAAGCGCCGCCGCGAGGTGGAGGACGCCGACGGGGATTATGCCGGGAGCGTGATGACGCCGGGCGGGCAGGAGAGCCAGCTGGACATGGCGGACCTGCGCATCGCGCTCCAGCAGCTGCCCGACGACCAGCGCGAGGCGGTGGTGCTGGTGGGTGCTTCGGGCTTCTCCTACCAGGAGGTGGCGGACATCTGCCATGTGCCGGTGGGCACCGTCAAAAGCCGGGTCAACCGGGCCCGCACCAAGCTCGCCGCCCTCCTCGGCACGGATGCCGCCCTGACGGCCGGAACCGGCAAGCCTGAGGCGCCCCGGCGCCGGGGCCCGGCTTCGCGCGGCGCCACGGAACACAAGTGAACTCTGCGGCGTTTGAATGCGCTTGAAGCCACAGAGGAACATCCCATGACGCTCGGCACAATTCTCATCATCATCCTGATCCTCATTCTCATCGGCGCCCTGCCAAGCTGGGGCTACAGCCGCAGCTGGGGCTATGGCCCGTCGGGCATACTGGGGCTCATCCTGGTCGTCGTGATCATCCTGATGCTTCTGGGACGGATTTGACGGCCGAGACTCCCGATGACTCCGAAAGGGCCCGGCTGCTGCTGCACATCAGGCGGCTGCTGGCGGGCCTTTTCATCATCGCCGCCATCGGGGGCGTCTATTTCGCCCGCGACTTTCTTCTTCCCGCCGTTTTCGCCGTCTTCATCGCCGTCACCCTCCGCCCCCTGGTCCGCAACCTGTCGCGCCGGGGCGTACCGGCCTGGGCGACCACGTCCGTCATCGTCGTCATCGCGGTCCTGCTGGCGGCCGTGGCGGTCACCGCCTTCGCCGGCGCGATCATGCAGTGGGTGGAGGACGCGCCGCGCATCCAGCGCGAATTCCTGAGCAAGATCTCGGGCCTCCGGTCTTCATTCGAGGGGTTGATCGACATCGGCGAGACCATCCAGGAGGCGGCGACGCCGGAAGGCGGCGGCGACGTGCAGGAGGTCGTCGTCCGGGAATCGATGCTCCCGACGATCTTCACCCTGCTTGCCGGCTACCCGGTGAACGTCATCTTCGTGGCGAGCGGCGCCATCGTGATCGCCGTGTTCCTGATGGCGTCGGGCGACCTGTTCTACGACAAGCTGATCCGGGTGATGCCCAGCCTTTCAGACAAGAAGGCGGCGCTGCGCATCGTGCTCGACGTCGAGCGGGAGGTGTCCGCCTATCTCCTGTCGATCACGCTGATCAATGCGGGGCTGGCCACCGCCGTGGGGGTGGCCTTCTGGGCGATCGGCCTTCCGACGCCGCATCTCTGGGCGCTGTTCGCCTTCATCCTGAACTACATCCCCTATCTCGGCCCGATCACCGGCCTCGTGCTGTCCGCCGTCATCGGCATCGTGGTGTTCGACAACATCGGCCAGGCCCTCCTCGCCCCGCTGGTCTACGGGCTGCTCATCGGGCTCGAGACGCAGATCATCACCCCCGCCGTCCTCAGCCGGCGGATGAGCATCAACGCGGTGATGATCCTGCTGGCGCTGGCCTTCTGGGCCTGGGCCTGGGGGATCGCCGGGATCGTCGTGGCGGTGCCGATCCTCGTCACCTTCCGGGTGCTGTGCAGCCACATCGAGGCGCTCGCCCCCATCGGGGAGTTCCTGTCGCAGCGCGCGGCGGACAACGGAAACGGAAACGGCAACGGCAACGCCGGGCCGGGCTCCGGCCCCTGACGCCCATCCTCAGAGCGCGAATTCCAGCTTGCAGAGAAGCCCGCCCGGGGTGAAGCGCTGCGTGACCTTCGAGGCGCTGGACGTGATGAGCAGCGAGCCGAAGCCGGAGAATTGCGGCGCCTTGGCGATGCGCGGGCCGCCATGTTCGCGCCACGCCAGGCGAAGCTTCGTCCGGGTGGCGCTCCAGACCACGTCCACGACGCCTTCCGGCACCGACAGCGAGCCGTATTTGGCCGCGTTGGTGGCCAGCTCGTGCAGCACGAGGCCGAGCTGCGTCGCAACCTCCGCGGAGAGGACCACCTCCGGGCCGCGCAGCCGGAAGCGCCCGTCATAGTCATGCACCATGGCGGCGACCTGGTGGCGGATGATGATGTCGAGCCGCGCCCCGCCCCAGTCCGCCTCCGTCAGCAGGCTGTGGGAGGCGGCGAGGCTGCGGATGCGGCCTTCGAAGGCCTCGACGAAGCTCTTCGGATTGGGGCTGGAGCGCAGCGTCTGCCGCGCCACGGACTGGACCACGGCGAGCGTGTTCTTCACCCGGTGGGACAGCTCGCGCAGGAGCATGGCCTGGCGCTTCTCCCAGTTCTTGCGCTCGGTGATGTCCTGGTCGATGCCGCGTGCGCTGACGGGCCGGCCCTGCTCGTCCTTGATCACGTCTCCCGCGAGGGCGGTCCAGATCTCCGTGCCGTCAGGGCGCATGATGGGGAATTCGAGCGTGAAGGAACCGCCCTGCAGCATGGCCTTGGCGAATTCCCGCCGGGCCCGCCGGCGGTGGGCGGGCGAGATGCGCTGCGCCAGCGACTCGCGCGAGGGCTGGCCCTTCGCCGGGTCGAGGCCGTAGAGGGCGAACATCTCGGGCGACCAGTGAAGCTCGCGGCGGCGCAGGTCGAAATCCCAGGCGCCCGCCCGGGCGCTGCGCAGCGCGAGGCGAAGGCGCGCTTCGTTCTCCTGCAGCCTTTCCGTCTGGCGCTTGCGGTCCGTCACGTCCCGCGCGACGGTGGAGGCGCCGACGACCATGCCTTGCGGGTTCAGGATGGGGGACACGGACACCGCGACGTGGATCCGCCTGCCGCTCCGGTGCAGGCGGACGGATTCATGCGATGCGATGGGCTGGCCCGTGCGGATGGTGTTGAGGATGTTGATCTCGTCGTGCTCGCCGTCCTGGGGGATGAGTTTCCAGATGCTCTCGCCGATCATCTCCTCCGCACTGTAGCCGAAGAGACGCTCGGCCCCCTTGTTCCAGCTGGTGATGACGCCGCGCAGGGACTTGGCGATGATCGCCTCTTCCGAGGACTCGACGATCGCCGCCAGGCGGGCCGCCGCCTCCTCCGCCACCTTGCGCTCGGTGATGTCGATCATGACGCCGTAGGACTCGCGCGGGACGCCGTCGGCGCGGCGCAGGATCTCACCGCGCGACAGGAGCCAGCGCACCTGCGGGCCGGGCACCATGAGGCGGAACTCGGTTTCCATGCGGTTGCCGGTGGTGCGCGATTCCTCATGCGCCTTGCGCCAGGCCTCGCGGTCATCCGGGTGGATGGCGTTCTCGAGGGCGCGCGGGGTGCCGTCGAAATCCGCCCGCCTGATCTCGAGCAGGGTCAGCAGTTCGTCGGTGCAGCTGAAGCGGTCCGAGGCGATGTCGAAATGCCAGGCGGCCATGCGGGCCGCTTCGAAGACCATGGAGCGCAGGCGCACCGCGTTGCTCAGTTCCCGCTCGACGCTGACGCGGGCGGAGACGTCGATGATGGCGCCCCGCACACCCGTCATGCGGCCATCCCCGTCGAACTCCGCGGCCCCCCGGTCGAGGGCCCAGAACTGCTCGCCGGTGCGGGCGTTCTGCACCCGGTATTCGACTTCGAATGCCGGCACGGCGGGTGAAAGCCTGCGCCGCGCCTCCTCGTACTGGCCGCGGTCCTCGGGATTGATGACGGAGAGCCAGGAGGCGGCGGAGCCCGCGGAGGGCACCCCCAGTATGTCGCTGCAATTGTCGGAGCGGAGCATGAAGCCGGTCGCACAGTCCACCGAGTAGAACACGATGCGCGCAACGCTCAGGGCCTGCAGGGCCCAGTCGGACCCTGGCTGTGGCAATGCCGTTCCTCTTGGATCGGAGAATCCGCCGCTTATTCGATCAAACATTTTCACTGCCGATGGCCAACGCAACTCACGCATACTCACCAACCCCCACGCCGCCCCGTGGCGCGCGTTCCAACCAGGCGGCCGGCGCTGTTCCCTCCCGCACGAGGCTGGACGTGAACGCGCCATGCAGGCGGAAGGTTCCCCCGCATGGCGCGCGGTCGCTATTGAGAAAAAACAATGATGAACCCGATCACGACGCCGATGAGGCCGAAGACCAGCACGTAGATGTTGTATCCTGGCCGGGCCTGCCTCGCTTCCGTCTTTCCGAGTTCGACCTCCTTGTTCTCCTCGTCGGGGCCGGGCCTGATCCGCATCAGCGGGCCGCAGTCAGTTCACCACCGTGGCGGGACGACGCCGCGCGGGCGCGTTCGTGATGGTGGACGTGATCGTGCTGGGCGGGAAGCTGCAGCACGCGCGCCCGCTGGCCTTCATGCAGCAGCGAGAGCTTGATGATGCGGCCGTCGGCCAGTTCGATGGCGTCATGGTGGGTGTGGGGATTGTCGAGGTCCACCTGGCGGAAGCGGGCCAGCGCCGCATCGGCCATGTCGTAGCCGAGGCGGGCCTTCACGTAATTCACGACATAGCCCCAGAGGCCGTTGTAGCGAACCGGCTCTTCGAAGGCGAGTTCGGTGCCCGGAAGGAGGCACACGGCGACGCCGGGCTCGTTCTGGGCGCAGAAGCCGCGGGTGGGCGTCATCGGGAAGCTGCTCGTCACCAGCTTGTCGCCAACTTCAGCGGCGCGGCTGATCTGATTTTCCAGGCTGTAGTCGCACATCGAAACACCTCTGAGCGTTATGAGCCGTCCGGTCCCGAACCCTTTGTTCGTTCCGGAAGAACGTCACGCCATCGTGAAGGTTCCTGCCTCGTGCCGGTGCTTTCAGCCGATGCGGCGGCCAGCCTGGTCGAAGAGGTGGATGTGCCGCGCCTCGGGCAGCAGATGCGCCGCGTCGCCGGTCCGGAGGCCGGTCTCACCGCGGATCTCGGCGATGACGACCTGGCCGCCCGCGAGGCGGAGATGCGCGAAGCCCGTCTCGCCGAGGCGCTCCACGAGATCGACGGTGGCGGCGAGCCCCGGCCCCGGCCCGGCCACGACCTTGAGATGCTCGGGCCGGATGCCGAGCGTGACTTTTTCACCCTCGGCGAGCGGGGCGCCAAGCGCCACATCGAGACGGCCATCCGCGCCGAGATCCAGGCCCGCGCCGGGCTTCACGGTTCCGGACAGGAAGTTCATGGCGGGCGAGCCGATGAAGCCCGCGACGAAGAGATTGGCGGGACGGTAGTAGAGGTCCAGCGGCTTTCCCTGCTGCTCCACCCGGCCGTTGTTCATGACGACGATCTTGTCCGCCAGCGTCATGGCCTCGACCTGGTCATGGGTGACATAGACCATGGTGGCGGCGAGCAGCTTGTGCAGCTTGGCGATCTCGACGCGGGTGTTGATGCGCAGCGCCGCATCGAGGTTCGAGAGCGGCTCGTCGAACAGGAAGACCTGCGGCTTCCTGACGATGGCGCGGCCGATGGCGACGCGCTGGCGCTGGCCGCCGGACAATTCGCGCGGGCGGCGCTTGAGCAGCGGCTCGAGCTGCAGGATGCGGGCGGCTTCCGCGACGCGTGCCGCGATCTCAGCCTTCGGCGTTCCGGCGAACCTGAGGCCGAAGCCCATGTTGGCCGCGACATCCATGTGCGGGTAGAGCGCATAGGACTGGAAGACCATGGCGATCTCGCGCTTGGCGGGCGGCAGATCGTTCACCAGCCGCCCGCCGATGGTGATGCTGCCCGACGTCACCGGCTCCAGCCCCGCGATGGAGCGCAGCAGCGTGGACTTGCCGCAGCCCGAGGGGCCGACGAGCACCACGAAGCTGCCGTCCTCCACGGTGAGGTCGATGTCCTTCAGCACCTCGACCGGGCCGAATGACTTGCGGAGACCTTCTATGCGGACTTGCGCCATGGGCTTCTCACTTGACGGCGCCGGAGGTGAGACCCCGGATCAGCTGCCGCGAAAACAGGACGTAGAGGATGAGGACGGGAACGATGGCGGTCGAAAGTGCCGCCAGCACCGCGTTCCAGTCGGTGATGTATTGCCCGAGGAACTGCTGGACGCCGAGCGTGATCGTCTGCTTGCCCCCCGTGGGGGCGAGCAGCAGCGGGAACCACAGGTCGTTCCACACCGGGATCATGGTGAAGACGGCAACCGTGGCCATGGCGGGCCTCACCAGCGGCAGGATGATGTGGAAGAAGATGTTGTATTCGGACAGCCCGTCGCAGCGCGCGGCTTCCCGCAGGTCCTTCGGGATCTGGGCGATGAATTCGGACAGGATGAAGATGGCGAGCGGCAGGCTCATCGCGGTGTAGACGAGAACGAGCGCCGTCAGCGTGTTGATGAGGTTGAGCTCCGCCACCAGCTGAATGATCGAGACGGAGCCAAGCCGGATCGGCACCATGATGCCGATCGAGAGATAGAGCGCCAGCAGCGTGTTCCAGCGGAACTTGTATTCCGACAGCGCCCAGGCCGCCATGGCGCCGAACAGCAGCGTCAGGAAGATGGTGCCCACCGTGACGGTGATCGAGTTCATGTAGTAGAGCCCGACCGAACTGTCGCCGAAGACCTTGGCATAGCCGATGGGATCGAAGTTCTTCGGTACGGGCGGGGTGAGCGGCGTGTTGAAGATCGCCCGCTTGGCCTTGAAGGAGTTCATCACCACCAGCACGATGGGGAACAGCGCCAGCAGCGTGTAAAGCCCCAGTATGCCGTGGACGGCGATGGCGGAGGCGGGTTTGCGCATCAGAAGCTGTACCTCTGCATGCGGCGCTGGATGAGGAAGAGATAGACCATCACACCGCTGAGAATGATGAGGAACATCATGGTGGCGATGGCGGAGCCCATGGACGGGTCACCCAGCTGCAGCTGGTTGCCGAAGAAGGTGCGGTAGAACAGGGTTCCCATGATATCGGTCGAGAAATTGGGCCCGGCGAGCGCGCCCTTCATCGCGTAGATCAGGTCGAAGGCGTTGAAGTTGTTGACGAAGGTGAGGACCGAGACGAGGCCGATGGTGGGCCAGATCAAGGGCAGCTTCACCCAGACGAAGGCCTGGAACTGGTTGAGGCCGTCGACGGTCGCCGCGTCGATCAGCTCGTCGGGGATCGCCAGCAGCGCGGTGTAGATCAGGATCATCGGGATGCCGACGAACTGCCACACGGAGATGAGCGAGACGGTGAGGAGTGCGGTCGACTCTTCCCCCAGCCACGGGCCGAACAGGAAGCCCAGCCCGAAGAACTGCAGGAACATCTTGGCGATGCCCCAGAGCGGCGAGAGGATGAGCTGCCAGGCGAAGCCGATGACCACGACGGAGAGCATGGTGGGCATGAAGATCAGCGTGCGGTAGGCCGCGCGGAAGCGGAGCCTGGGCAGGCTGAGCAGCGCCGCGAGCAGCAGCCCGATCGGGTTCTGCACCAGCATGTGGGTGAGGAAGAAGACGCAATTGTTCCAGAAGGCGTTCCAGAACGGGCCGGACCATGTGGGGTCGAACAGCAGCGTTTCGAAATTGCCGAGCCCGTTCCACAGGAAGCTGCCGTCCGGCTGGTGGGCGTAGAGGGAATTGAAGATGGTGGCGAGCAGCGGATAGATCGAGAAGGCCGAATAGACCAGCACCGCGGGCCCGAGGAAAAAGACGAGCAGCCGCAGGTATTGGCCCTGCGTCATGCCGGTCAGTCCGCTGTGCTGCTCATGTGCCATGGGATCACGAAGGTCCGCGGCCCCGGAGCTCTCGCCCCGGGGCCGCGGCGATCATCAGCGCCTTACTTCTGCTGCGGCGCGTACCACTTGGCCAGCCCGTCCTGCAGCTGCTGCGCAGCGGCGTCCGGCGCCAGCGTGCCGTTGATGACCTGGGCGGAGACGTTCCACATCTCGTTCTCGAGATTGGGCGTGCCGCGCGACAGGATCTGGTAGGAGTTGCGGATCGTCGACTTGCACTCACCCCGCCAGTTGACGAAGCTCTGCGCCACGTCGTCCTTGAGCGTCACCTTGGCGTTGGACAGCGGGAAGAAGCCGGGGAGTTCGTTGCCGAGGATGTTGGCGAATTCCTCGGAGCCGATCCAGTCGAGGAACACCTTGGCGTCCGCCGCATTGGCCGACTTGGCGTTCATGCCGATGCCGATGTCGGTGTGGTCCGAGATGTAGCAGTCGGACGCGCCCGCCGGCACCGGCGGCTTGAAGGCACCCATGTTCACGTTCTGCGCCCGGAAGGTGGAGATGTCCCAGGAGCCCGCGGCATAGATGGCACCCTTGCCGAGGCCGAAGAGGTTCTGGCTATCGGGATAGGTCTGGGCCTTGTAGCCCTCGCCCAGATAGGGCGCCCACTTGGCGAGCGTCGCGAAAGTGTCGACATAGGCCTTGTCGGTGAGCTTGCCCGAGCCGTCGATCAGGGCTTTCCGGCCTTCCTCGCCCTTCCAGTAGTTGGGGCCGATGTTCTGGAAGCCCATGGTGGCGGCTTCCCACTGGTCGTTCGTGCCGAGCACGAGCGGCGTGTAGGTGCCGTTGGCCTTGATCTTCTCGAGGACGGCGAAGAATTCCTCCTCCGTCTTGGGCTCGGCGAGGCCCAGCTCGGTGAAGATGTCCTTGTTGTAGATGAAGCCGTGGATGACGGACGCCATGGGCACGCAGAAGGTGGTCTTGCCGTCGTCCGTGGTCCAGGCGCTCTTCGCGACGTCCGAGAAGTTGGCCATGGAGGCCAGGTCGTTCAGCGGTGCGAGATGGCCCTTGTTGAAGAGTTCCAGCGAGGCGTCGAAGGGGCGGCAGGTGATGATGTCGCCCGCGGTGCCGCCTTCGAGCTTGGCGTTCAGCGCGGCGTTGTATTCCTTGGGCGCCGTCGGCGTGAATTCGATGGTGATGTCCGGGTGCTTGGCCTGGAAGGCGGGGATGATCTTCTCCTTCCAGATGGTGGCGTCGTCGTTGCGCCAGCTCTCGATCGTCAGCTTGCCGGCGGACGCCGCGCCCGATAGGGCCACGCTGGCGGCGGCCGCGAGCAGCAAGGTCTTCAGTCCTGTCTTCATCATGTGGGCTTCACTCCTCCCGTTGGTGTTGTTCTGTTCTGCCATTATGCGTTGGCAAGCCGCGACAAGGCCAGACGCAAATTTCCGTGAACGTCAGACAGCAGCTGTTGCGCCGCAGCATGACTGCCAGCGCCCGCGCACAGCAGCACGGCGGGCTTGACGCGGCCCCCGGCCTCGTCGAGGGCCCGGCTGGCCCGGGCCTCGTCCACCTGCGCGATGGCGGCGACGATGCCGGCGGCGCGGCGCTTCAGCTTGGCGTTGCCGGTCTGGACATTGACCATGTAGCCGTCATGCACGGCGCCCAGGCGGATGTGGGTCAAGGTCGAGAACATGTTGAGCGCGGCCTTCTGCGCGGTTCCCGCCCCCAGGCGGGTGGATCCGGCGATTACCTCCGGCCCCGAATCGAGCAGGATTTCGAGATCCGCCGCGGCGGCAAGCGGCGAGCCGGGATTGTTGACGACGGCGATGACGAAGCTCCCCCTCTCCCTCGCGCGCCGGGCGGCGGCGAGGGTGAAGGGTGTGGAGCCTGAGGCGGCCACCGCCACCACCACGTCTTGCCGCCCGCAGATTTCCGCCTGAGCGGCGCCGTCCGCCGCGTCGTCCTCGGCGTCCGCCAGCGTGTCGAACATGGCGTTCCGGCCGCCGGCGATGAGATAGGCGATCTTCTCCTCCGCCATGCCGAAAGTGGCGGGAAGCTCAGACCCGTCCTGGACGGCGACGCGGATCGAGGTTCCGGCCCCGGCATAGATGAGCCGCCCGCCACGGGCCAAGCGCGCCGCAAGGACCTCCGCCGCGTGCGCGATCGCGGGGGCTGCCGCGCGCGCGGCGGCGATGGCGCGCGCCTGGCCCTCGGCCAGCGCTTCGAGCACGCGCCGGTCGGGCCAGGTGTCGATCCCGGCGTAAGATCCTGCCGCTTCGGTCTGCCGGCGTTCCTCGGTCATGGCGCGAGCTTAACAAGACGGTTTGCGCCTGTCAGTCGAAACCCTGACGATCCCCAAAACTGTTTGTCCTTCCGCCGGGCCTGCGATTTGCTAGCATGGGCTGCATGAGCAAGGGTTCGGCGTTTCTCGGGATCGACGGCGGCGGCAGCCGCTGCCGCGCCCGTGTCCGCGCGGCGGACGGCACGCTGCTGGGCGAAGCGACCGGCGGCCCGTCCAACATCTACCAGGATTTCTCTGGCGCGCTGGCCACCATCATGGCGACGGCGCAGGAGGCGGCGGCACGCGCGGGGCTCGCCACGCAGGACCTCCACGCGGGCCTCGGCATCGCCGGCATCGTCACCTCGGTGGGCCAGGAGAAGGTCGAGGAGGCCCGCCTGCCCTTCGCCAGCGTCACCGTCGACAATGACGCCTATGCCGCCTGCATGGGGGCATTCGGCGGCGGCGACGGCGGCATCGTGATCGCCGGGACGGGCTCGATCGGCTATGCGCTGGTGGGCAATGAGCGCCACATGGTGGGCGGCTGGGGGTTCCAGCTGGGCGACCACGGTTCAGGCGCATGGGTGGGCCACCACGCGGTGCGCCGCGCCGCCCTCGCCATCGACGGGCTGTTGCAGCCCACCCGCCTCATCGCGGAAATCCTGAGCCGGACGGGGGGCACACGGCTCGACCTTTCCCGCTGGTCGGAACAGGCGAAGCCGAAGGATTATGCGCAATTCGCCCCCCTCGTCTTCGAATGCGCGGCGGAGGGAGACGTGCAGGGCATGCTGATCGTGATCGAAGGGGCGGCGGCGATCTCAAACCTCGGCCGCGCGCTGCTGGCGCGGGGTGCGAAGGCCGTGTGCCTGCTGGGCGGGCTTTCCCAGGTCTATCCACCCTATCTCGACGCGGACGTGAAGCGCGCACTGGCCGAGCCCATGGCCGATGCGATGGACGGCGCCATCATGATGGCGCGGCGGGCGCAATCATTGGGGATCGGCCGGTCATGAGCCTGATGGCCCTCGAAGCCGCCGAAGCGCCGGACGCCGTTGCCCGCTTCCTCGACCGCAACCGGCACGCGCTGGAGGAACTGGGCGGCAGGCTGCGCGGCTTGAACCCGCCCGTGGTGCTGACCTCAGCCCGCGGCAGTTCCGACCATGCGGCGGGCTATTTCAAATATCTCTGCGAGATCGTGCTGGGCGTTCCCTGCGCCTCCGTGGGCGCCTCCGTCGTCTCGGTCTGTGGCGGCAGGCTCAGGGCGGAGAGGGCAATGTGCCTCACCATTTCCCAGTCCGGCCGGAGCCCGGACATCGTGGCGCTTCAGGACGCTGCGAAGGCGGCGGGTGCGCTGTCCGTCGCCATCGTCAATGTGGAGGACTCGCCCGCCGCCCGGAATGCGGATCTCTGCCTCGCCCTCCACGCAGGCGAGGAGCGGAGCGTCGCGGCGACGAAGACCTTCATCGCCTCCTGCGCCGCGGGGGCGGCCATCGTGGCGCGGTGGTCGGGCGATGCGGCGCTGCTGCAGGCCGTGGACCGCCTGCCGGAGACGCTGGCCAAGGCCGCGCGCCTGTCATGGCCGGGCTTGGCGGAACTCGCCCGGGATGCGGGCTCGCTCTATGTGCTGGGGCGCGGGCCGTCGCTGCCCATCGCGCAGGAGACGGCGCTGAAGCTCAAGGAGACCTGCGCCATCCATGCCGAGGCCCATTCCGTGGCGGAGGTGATGCACGGGCCGTGGGAACTGATGGAGCCGGGCTTCCCCGTGCTGGTCTACGCCCCGGCGGATGCGGCGCGCGGCAACACGCTGGAGGCGGTGGAGAAGATGCGGCGCGCAGGCGCCGACGTGTGCGTGGCGGGCGAAGACGTCCCGCATGCCCCGGGCGGGCACCCGCTGCTCGACCCGCTGGCCATGATCCAGACCGCCTATCTCGAGATCGAGCGGCTCGCCGTTTCCCTGGGCCGCGACCCGGACCGGCCACGCCTGCTCCGCAAGGTGACGGAGACGCTGTGATGCGTATCGCTCTCACCGGCTGCCGGATCTTCACGGGGGAGCGTTTTCTCGATGACCACGCCGTGGTGATCGAGGGTGAGCGCATCAGGGGGGTGGTGCCGCTGGCCGATGCATCCGGCATGGCGCGGCGCGACCTGGGCGGCGGCCTCCTGGCGCCCGGCTTCATCGACGTGCAGGTCAATGGCGGCGGCGGCGCGCTGCTGAACGAAAGCCCGGACATCGAAACCGTCCGCACCATCGCTGAGGCGCACCGGCGCTTCGGCACGGTGGGGCTGCTGCCGACGGTGATCACCGACGCGCCGTCCGTCATCCGCCAGGCCGCCGCCGCCGTGGCGGAGGCGATCGGGTTGGGCGTTCCCGGTGTGCTCGGCATCCACATCGAGGGGCCGTTCCTCGACGTGGCGCGCAAGGGTGCCCATGCCGCGCGCTTCATCCGCGAGATGACGGAGGAGGATGTGGGCGAGCTCACCGCACTGGCGCGGCGCATGACCGTGATGCTCACCCTCGCCCCCAACCGCGTGCGCCCGGACCAGGTGCGGAGGCTGGCGAATGCCGGAGTGCTGGTCAGCCTCGGCCATTCGGATGCCACCCATGACGAGGCCCGCGCCGCGCTCGATGCGGGGGCGCGCGCCTTCACCCATCTCTTCAACGCCATGAGCCAGATGAACGGGCGCGAGCCCGGCATGGCGGGCGCCGCCCTGTCCGATGGAGAGAGTTTCGCCGGCATCATCGCCGACGGGCACCATGTGCATGACGCGGCATTGCGCGTCGCCTTCGCGGCGAAGACCCCGGAGCGCATGATGCTCATCACCGACGCCATGCCCACGGCGGCGGGCGGGCCGGACAGCTTCGACCTGCAGGGCCGCAAGGTGACGCGCAGCCAGGGCAGGCTCCAACTCTCCGACGGGACGCTCGCCGGCTCCGACCTCACCATGGACGAGGCCGTGCGATACTGCGTCGGGCGGCTGGGCCTCGATCTGGCGCAGGTGCTGCGCATGGCGTCCCTCAACCCCGCCTGCTTCCTGCGCCGCGACCATGAGCTTGGCCGCATTGCGCCGGGCCATCTTGCAAGCATCGTCCATCTGGGGGATGACTTGGCCGTCAAGGCAACATGGATCGACGGCAGATGAAGAACGTCAGGGTGCTGGTGGTGGGGCTCGGCAACATGGGCCTCAGCCACGCGCGGGCCTACCAGGAAATCGACGGTTTCGAGATCGCAGGCCTCTGCAGCCGCAACATCGGCACGCGCGAGGATTTGAAGGAAGAGTTCCCGGGCATTCCGCAGTTCGACGACTATGCCGAGGCGCTGGCGGCGCTGAAGCCCGACGCGGTTTCCATCAACACCTGGCCCGACACGCACGGCGCCTTCGCGCGCATGGCCTTCGAGGCTGGGGCGCATGTCTTCATCGAGAAGCCGCTGGCGGACACCGTGGCGGAGGCCGAGGAGATCGCAGCGCTTGCGCGGCAGAAGGGCCTCAAGCTCGTCATCGGCTACATCCTGCGCGTCCATCCCTCCTGGATGAAATTCGTCGAGGTGGGCCGGACGCTGGGCAAGCCCTTGGTCATGCGCATGAACCTCAACCAGCAGTCCTCCGGAGCGCAGTGGCAGGTGCACAAGCATTTGATGAACGCCATCAGCCCTATCGTGGACTGCGGCGTCCACTACGTTGACGTGATGTGCCAGGTGACCGGCGCGAAGCCCGTGAGCGTGCATGCCGTAGGGGCCAGGCTGACGGGTGAGATCGACGCGCACATGTATAATTACGGACACCTGCATGTGAGCTTCGACGACGGCTCCGTGGGCTGGTACGAAGCGGGCTGGGGCCCGATGATGAGCGAGACGGCCTTCTTCGTGAAGGACATGATCGGCCCCAAGGGTGCCGTCTCCATCGCCATGGACGAGACGAAGACGGAGTCCGCCGACGTCGACAGCCACACGCGCACCTCGGCGCTGCGCATCCACCATGCCACCTTAAGCCCCGAGGGCCGCTTCGTGACGCCCGACGAGATCATCCGCATGGATGACGAGCCGGGCCACCAGGAGCTATGCAACCGCGAGCAGCGGATGTTCCTCGACGCCATCCGCAACGACCGGGACATGACGGAGCATGTGCGTGACGCCATCAATTCGCTGCGCATCGTGCTCGCCGCCGACCACAGCGTGCGCACCGGCGAGGTGGTGAAGCTGTGAGGATTTTGGGCGCGGTGACGCAAGCCAGCGGCAAGGTCAACGAGGATGGCTTCGGCTTCACCGGACGCCCGGAGGACGTCTCCGCCGCCTGGGTGTTCGACGGGGTGACGGGCATCAATGCCCGGAACCACCTCGATGCGGGGAGCGATGCGCAATGGCTGGTGGGCCGCGCCCATGAGAGGCTTCAGGGCCTCGCCGCGCAAGATGTGGCCCTTCCCGAACTGCTGGAGCGCCTCGTCTCCGGGCTGATGGCGGATTGGGAGGAGGCCTCGCGCGGGCTGGACCTGCCGCGCGACTATGACCCGCCGGCCGCCTGCCTCATCCTCGTCAAGCGCTATGCGGACGGGTGGAAGGCGCTGCGGCTGGGCGATTCCTGCCTTCTGGCGCGCGGGGCGGATGGCGGGCGGCAGGTGTTCGCCGCCTCGCCCAACAACCTCTTCGACCACTGGCTGACGCGCGAGGCGCGCAAGCGGCGCGACGAGGGACTGCTGGACATCAAGGCGCTTCTCGCCGAATTCGCGCCGCAGCTGAAGGAGGGCCGCGCCAAACGGAACAGGCCCGACGGCTACTCGATCCTCGAATGCAGCCGCGATGCGCTGGCCATGCCGGAGTTCATCGACCTCGGCACGCCGGATGATATCCTGCTCTGCACGGACGGCTATTACCGGGCCGTCGACACCTATGGCCTGTTCGACGACGCGGGGCTGATGGAGGCCGAGGTCGGCAAGGTGCTCACCGCCGTGAGGGAGGTGGAGGCCGCCGACCCGGACTGCACCCGCCACCCGCGCTTCAAGCCATCGGACGATGCGACGGCGGTGATGCTCACGGCGCGCCGCTGAGCCCGCTCAGCGCGGCTGGTTCTTGCGCTGCATGGCATCCAGGAGTGCCGCTCCCAGCCCGCCGGTTTGCGAGGGCTGGGCGGGCTTCGAGGAGCCATATTTCGCGGCCTGCTTGGCGCCCCTCGGGTCGGGCGGCTGCCCACGCGACAGGCGCTGCTCGCGGGCCGATTCGCCCCCGTCCTTGCGCATGGTGAGGCCGATGCGGTTCCGCGCCACGTCCACCTCGACGACGCGCACGCGCACGATGTCGCCGGCCTTCACCACCTCATGCGGGTCCTTCACGAACTTGTCGGCGAGCTGGCTCACATGCACCAGCCCGTCCTGGTGCACGCCGATGTCGACGAAGGCGCCGAAGGCCGCGACGTTGGTGACGGTTCCTTCGAGCGACATGCCGGGCTTCAGGTCCTTGATGGTCTCGACGCCGTCGGTGAAGGTGGCGGTCTTGAAGCTCGGGCGCGGGTCGCGGCCGGGCTTCTCGAGTTCGGTGAGGATGTCCTTCACCGTGGGAAGGCCGAAATTCGCGCTCACGAAATCCTGCGGCTTGAGGCTCCGGAGCTTTGCCGTGTCGCCCATCAGGCTGCGGATGTCGCGCCCGCAGGCCTCGACGATCCGGCGCGCCACGCCATAGGCTTCGGGGTGGACGGCGGAGGCGTCGAGCGGCTCGTCGCCCTCGCGGATCCTGAGGAAGCCCGCCGACTGCTGGAAGGCCTTGGGGCCCAGCCGCGAGACCTTGAGAAGCTCCTGGCGCGAGCGGAACGCGCCATTGGCATGGCGGTATTCCACGATGGCCTCCGCCAGGCCCGGCCCGAGGCCCGAGACATAGGCAAGCAGTGGGGCCGACGCCGTGTTGAGGTCCACGCCCACGGCGTTCACCGCGTCCTCCACGACGGCACTCAGCGAGCGGCCGAGCTGGTACTGGTCCACGTCATGCTGGTACTGGCCGACGCCGATCGACTTCGGTTCGATCTTGACGAGTTCCGCCAGCGGGTCCTGCAGGCGGCGCGCGATGGAGACGGCGCCGCGCAGCGACACGTCGAGATCCGGGAATTCGCGCGCGGCGAGTTCCGAGGCCGAATAGACGGACGCGCCGGCTTCGGAGACCACCACCTTGGTGGGCGCCTTGACATCCTTCGGCAGCATCGAGAGCGCATCCGCCACAAAGCGTTCCGTCTCGCGGCTCGCGGTGCCGTTGCCGATGGCGATGAGATCGACCCCGTGCTGGGTGACGAGCCGCAGGAGCGAGGCCTGCGCGCCGCGAAGATCGTTCTTCGGCTGGAATGGATAGAGGGTGTCGGTGGCCAGCAGCTTGCCCGTGGCGTCGATCACCGCCGCCTTGACGCCGGTGCGGATGCCGGGATCGAGGCCCAGCGTGGGGCGCGTGCCCGCGGGTGCGGCGAGCAGCAGGTTCTTGAGGTTGCGCGCGAAGACGGCGATCGCCTCTTCCTGGGCGCGCGCGCGGAGATCGCCCATCAGGTCGATCATCATGGTGATCGAGAGCTTCACGCGCCACGTCCAGTCGGCCACCGCCCGGAGCCATTTGTCACCCGGTGCCGAGCCGCTGATGCCGATGGCATTGGCGATGATGCCGCCGGCGCGCGCGGGGCCGGTTTCCGGATCGGGGGCGATGTCCAGCGTCACCACCTCCTCCTTGGAGGCGCGCAGCATGGCGAGCGCCCGGTGCGAAGGCACACCCGCCCAGGGTTCGCGATGATCGAAATAATCGGAGAACTTCGCACCCTTCTCCTCCTGCCCCGCCACCACCTTGGCCGAGAGGAAGGCCTCGGCCTTCATGAAGGTGCGGAGCTCGCCGATGAGCGTGGCATTTTCCGCCAGCCGCTCCATCAGGATGTCGCGCGCGCCGTCAAGCGCTTCCTTCACCGTCTTCACGGTCTCGGTGATGAAGCCCGCGGCCAGCGCCTCGGGCTCGGCGGAACGGTCGGCGAGGATGCCGTCGATCAGCGGCTCGAGACCGTTCTCGCGGGCGATCATCGCCTTGGTGCGGCGCTTGGGTTTGTAGGGAAGGTAGATGTCCTCGAGCTCGGACTTGGTCTTCACCGTGGCGATGGCATGGGCCAGCTCGTCCGTGAGCTTGCCCTGCGAACGGATCGACTCGAGGATGGTCTTGCGGCGGTCCTCCATCTCGCGCAGGTAGACGAGGCGCTCGGAGAGCTTGCGCAGCTGCGTATCGTCGAGGCCGCCCGTCGCTTCCTTGCGGTAGCGCGCCACGAAGGGAACGGTCGCTCCCTCGTCGAGAAGCGCCACGGCGGCCGCGACCTGCTTCGCCTCGGCGCCGATTTCTTCTGCGATGGTCTCGAAGATCTGTGCTGAACTGTCCAAAATCGTCTCTCGTCTGGCCTGTGAGGGATTCGCCCGTGCGCTTCTCCTGCCGATGAGGCCCTTGTGGGTCAAGACCAGAAGATTTCTGTGGACGAGTGATCAGATCCGCTCGATGGCCACCGCCATGGCCTCGCCACCGCCGATGCAGAGGGAGGCGACGCCCCGCCTCGCGCCCCGAAGCCGCATGGCATGGAGCAGCGTCACGATGATGCGGGCGCCGCTGGCGCCGATGGGATGGCCCAGCGCGCAGGCGCCGCCATGCACGTTCACCCTCTCCGGCGGCAGGCGCAGCGCGCGCTGGGCGTGAAGCACGACGACGGCAAAGGCTTCGTTGATCTCGAAGAGGTCCACGTCCTTCGTCTCCCAGCCCGTCCGGGCCAGCAGCCTTTCGATTGCGCTCACCGGCGCGATGGCGAAGTCGGAAGGGCGCAGCGCCGCTCCCGCGTGGCCCACGATCTTGCCGAGCGGCTGCAAGCCACGCCGTTCGGCTTCCGACAGGGGCATCAGCATCAGGGCGGCGGCCCCGTCCGAGATCGAGGAGGCATTGGCCGCGGTGATGGTGCCGTCCGGCCGGAAGGCGGGGCGCAATTCCCTGATCTTCTCAGGCCTGGCCCGCAGGGGTTGTTCATCCGCGGCGAGGAGATCGGTCGCCACAAGTTCCGCCGCGAAGGCGCCGGAGCCCGCCGCGGCGCGGGCGCGTTCGAGCGAGGCGAGCGCATAATCATCCTGCTCCGCGCGCGTGAACTGCCCGGCCTCGGCGAGGCCGTCAGCATAGTGCCCCATGAGGCGGCCCTCATAGGCATCCTCCAGCCCGTCGGTGAACATGTGGTCCTTGAGTTCCGCATGGCCGATGCGCAGGTCCTTGCGCGCCTTGGGGATGAGATAGGGCGCATTGCTCATCGACTCCATCCCGCCCGCCACGACGACCGTTGCGCTGCCTGCCACGATGGCATCATGCGCGGTGGTGACGGCCTTCATCCCCGATCCGCAGACTTTCGAGATGGTGGTGCAGGGCACGCTGTCGTCAACCCCTGCCCCGAGTGCGGCCTGCCGCGCCGGGTTCTGGCCGAGCCCGGCCCCCAGCACATTGCCGATGATCACCTCGTCCGGCGCCACCCCGCCCGCGAGCACCGCTTCGACCGCCACGGCGCCGAGGCGTGTTGCAGGAAGAGCTGAAAGCGCCCCCTGAAAGGCGCCGATGGGGGTGCGCCGCGCCGCCGCGATCACCACCGGGTCATGTTCGCCTTTCACTTTCGCCATGGTGGCGCCTCCTTCGCGAAAAACGCGGCAATGCCGGCGCGCGCCTCCTCGGACCGCCAGCGCTCCGCAAGGGCATCGGCGACCAGTTCCTCGCCCGCGCCCTTCTCCGCGACGGCGCGGTAGAGCGCCTTTGCGGCAGCAACCGCGCCGGGTGCGGAACCGCGCGCAAGATCGAGGTGGCGCTGCAACGCCTCCTCAAGCCCTTCGGGGCTCGCGATCTCGGAGACGAGGCCCATGGCCTTCGCCTCCTCCACGCCGACGGTGACGCCATGCAGGCCGATCCGACGCAGCGCCGCCCCGCCGATGCGGCGCATGAGGAAGGGCGAGATCGTCGCGGGGATGAGGCCGAGGCGCGTTTCCGTGAGGGCGAAGCGGGCGGCGGGCGTGGCGATCACGACATCGCAGACGCTGGCGAGACCCACGCCGCCGCCATAGGCAGGACCATGAACCAGCCCAATAAGGAGCTGCGGCAACTCATCCAGCGCCTTCAGCATGCGGAACAAGGCGCTTGCCTCCACCCTGCGCTGCTCGTCGGATGCCTCGAACTGCTGCCGCATCCAGCCGAGATCGCCTCCCGCACAGAAGCTCTCCCCCGCAGCGGCCAGCACAACAGCACGGACCGGTGTGGCGGCGAGGTGTTCCGCGATGTCCGTCAGCTCACGGATCATGATGGCGTTCATCGCATTGTGCTTGGCCGCCCTGTCGAGGGTGACACGCATGACGCCCGGTTGTGTTTCCGCGCAGCGGATGGTCTCATGCGCGCTCATGCGGCCCTCCCCAGCTTCCTGCGCAGGACGCTGGCGGCTTCATAGACCTTTGCCAGGTCGATGCCGGTCTCGAAGCCTTTTGCCTCCATCAGTTCCAGCACCGCTTCGGTGGCCACGTTGCCGGGTGCGCCCGGCGCGAAGGGGCAGCCCCCCGCGCCTGCAACCGAGGAATCGAAGACGCGCAGACCGTGGTCCAGCGCCACCTCGATGCAGCCGAGCGCCGTGCCCCGCGTGTCATGGAAATGGCCAGCCAGCCTCTCCGGCGGGATGGCGCGGGTGAGGGTCCGCAGCAGAGCATCGATCATGTCCGGCGTTCCCGCCCCGATCGTGTCGCCGAGCGAGATTTCGCGGCAGCCCATCTCCAGGAGCGCCGTGGCGACCTGGGTGACTGGGCCTGATTCCACGGGCCCCTCGTAAGGGCAGTCGACGATGCAGGAGACATAGCCGCGCACCGGAACGCCATCCCGTTTCGCCGCCGCGCAGACATCGCGATAGCGCGCGAGGCTCTCTGCGATGGAGCAGTTGATGTTGCGGAGGCTGAAACTCTCGGAGGCGGAGGCAAAGACCGCCACCTCATCCGCGCCTGCCAGCCGTGCCGCCTCATAGCCCTTCAGGTTGGGCGTGAGGGCCGCATAGGTGACGCCGGGCCCGCGGGCTATTCCGGCCAGCACCTCGGCCCCATCCGCCATCGCAGGCACGGCGCGGGGCGAGACGAAGCTCGCCGCCTCGATGTAGCGGAAGCCGCAGGCCGAGAGCCTGTCGATGAGCGCGATCTTGCCCGATGTGGCGATGTGCGCCGCCTCGTTCTGCAGCCCGTCGCGCGGGGAGACTTCGCAGATGGTGACGCGTTCAGCCATCGCTTGCCCCGATCTCGGCGATGACGTCGCCTTGCGCAAGCTGCGCGCCCTGTTCGGCGTGGAGCGTGACGGCGCCTCCGGCTTCCGCCACGAGGATGAATTCGGTCTTCATGGCCTCGACCACCGCGACCATGTCTCCCGGCTTCACGATCTCGCCGGATGTGACCATCAGGCGTGCGAGAAGCCCCGGCACCGGGGATGCGATGACGCGGTTGCCGCCCTCTCCGGGATCCCGGCCTGACGAGATTTCGCGCGCGAGCCGGTAGCGCTCATGACCGTGGAGGAGGATGAAGCCGTCACTCTCCTGGTGGCAGCGAAGATGAATGTTGCCCTCTTCGGTCGAGAGCCACAGATCGGGAAGGCTCCTTCGCAGGAGTGTGAAACGGAGGCTCTGGCCGTCGCGGGAGAGGGTGAACGCCCCCTGCTCTTCGAAGAACGTGGCGTCGATGGTTTCGCCATCGCATCGCAACCGCAGCGGCCGGGCGTCGCCGCCCCAGAGCTGGAAGCCACGAAGCGTGTGGAAAGGAGAGGATGCAGCCTGCTCATCGAGCCTCCCTTCGAAGGCGAGCACCGCTGCGGCGATCACGGGAAGCGGCGGAGGCATGGGCCGCGTGAGCTCGTCCAGGGACCTGTCGAGGAGCCCAGTGTCGAAGCCTCCCGTCTCGAAGGCGGGCAGATGCGCAAGCCTCGTGAGGAAGGCGAGGTTCGTCACGAGGCCGCCCACATGGGCCCGCGCCAGCGCAGCCCCGAGGCGGGACACCGCAGCCACCCGCGTGGGCGCATGGACGATGAGCTTGCCGATCATCGGGTCATAGAAAGAGGTGACCTCGTCGCCCGCGCGCACGCCGCCATCGAAACGCAGGCCCTCGCCTTCCGGCATGTGAAGCGCGGTGATCCGACCCGTCTGCGGGCGGAAGCCCTGCGCCGGATCCTCGGCATAGATCCGTGCCTCGATCGCATGGCCGCGCGGCTGCACATCCTGCTGCGACATCCCCAGCGCCTCGCCCGCCGCGGCGCGGAGCTGGAGCGCCACGAGGTCAAGCCCGGAGATCATCTCGGTGACGGGATGCTCCACCTGCAGGCGGGTGTTCATCTCGATGAAATGGAACGCGCCGCCCTGCACGAGGAACTCGACGGTTCCGGCACCCGCATAGCCCGCCTGCCGGGCGGCCGCGACCGCCGCCGCGCACATGGCTTGCCGCATCTCTTCCGCAAGTCCGGGTGCTGGCGCCTCCTCCACCACTTTCTGGTGGCGGCGCTGGGCGGAGCAATCCCGCTCGAAGAGGTGGATGACGTTGCCGTGCCGGTCCGCCATCACCTGCACTTCGACGTGGCGCACGGCGGCCAGATGCTTCTCGATCAGCAGGCGGTCATCGCCGAAACCGGAAGCCGCCTCGCGCCGGGCCGCCGCGAGCTGACGTGGAAACTCTTCCGGCGACGTGACAAGCCGCATGCCCCTGCCGCCGCCCCCGGCGACGGCCTTCAGCAGCACCGGATAGCCGATCGCTGCCGCCTCGCGCGCCAGCGTCTCGGCGGACTGGTCGTCCCCCTCATAGCCCGGCACCACGGGAATGCCCGCCTTGCGCATGAGCCGCTTCGCCTCACCCTTCAGCCCCAGCAGCCGCATGGCGGCGGGCGGCGGGCCGACGAAGATGAGCCCCGCCTGTTCGACGGCCGCCGCGAAGTCCGGGTTCTCGGACAGGAAGCCGTAGCCGGGGTGAATGGCATCCGCGCCCGACTGCTTCGCGGCGGCGAGAATGGCATCCCCATCGAGATAGCTCTGCGCCGCTGGCGCAGGGCCGATGCGCAGGGCCTCATCCGCCTCCTGCGCGTGGAGCGCATCGCGGTCCGCGTCCGAGAAGACGGCGATGGTGCGAATCCCCATGCTCCGCGCCGTGCGGATGATGCGCCGCGCGATCTCCCCCCGGTTGGCGATGAGCAGCCTGGCGAACATCCCTACATCCGGAACACGCCGAAGCGGGTGGGTTCAGCCGTGCCGTTCGCCGCCACGGCGAGGCTCAGGCCCAGCACGTCGCGGCTGGTGGCGGGGTCGATGATGCCGTCGTCCCAGAGCCGCGCGGAGGCGTGGAGCGGCTGGCTCTCCGCCTCGAACCGGCTGCGGATCGGCGCCTTGAACCGTTCCTCCTCCTCCGATGGAAAGCCGATGCCGCGGCGTTCGAGCGCGTCGCGCCGCACGGTGGCGAGCACATTCGCCGCCTGTTCCGCCCCCATCACGCCGATGCGGGCGGAGGGCCAGCTCCACAGGAAGCGCGGGCCATAGGCGCGCCCGCACATGCCGTAGTTTCCGGCACCATAGGAGGCGCCGAGGATGAGCGTGATCTTCGGCACGGCGGCATTGGCGACCGCATTGACCATCTTGGCGCCGTCCTTGGCGATGCCGCCCGCCTCATAGGCGCGGCCCACCATGAAGCCCGTGATGTTCTGCAGGAAGACGAGCGGAATGTTGCGGCTGCAGCACAGCTCGATGAAATGCGTGGCCTTGAGGGCGGCATCCGAGAACAGCACGCCCGCATTGGCAATGATGCCGGCGGGAAAGCCGTGGATCGATGCGAAGCCGGTGATGAGCGTCGGTCCATAGCGCGCCTTGAACTCGTCGAAGCGCGAACCGTCCGCGATGCGGGCGATGACCTCGCGCATGTCGAAGGCGCGGCGGAGGCCGGCTGACACGATGCCGCGAAGTTCGCCCGGATCGTAAAGCGGCGGGTCCGGCGCCTGGCGCGCGGCGGGCGCCGGAACCGGCCCGAGACTGCCCACGGCGGCGCGCGCCAGCTCCAGCGCATGGGCGTCGTCGCGCGCTTCATGATCGGCCACGCCGGACAGGCGCGTGTGGACGTCTGAGCCACCGAGGTCCTCCGCGCTCACCACTTCGCCCGTCGCCGCCTTTACAAGCGGGGGCCCCGCGAGGAAGATGGTGCCCTGCCCCCGCACGATGATGGTCTCGTCCGACATGGCCGGAACATAGGCCCCGCCCGCCGTGCAGGAGCCCATGACGGCGGCGATCTGGGCGATGCCCTTCGCCGACATGCGCGCCTGGTTGAAGAAGATGCGGCCGAAATGGTCACGGTCGGGGAAGACATCCTGCTGGTTCGGCAGGTTGGCGCCGCCCGAATCGACGAGATAGACGCAGGGAAGCCGGTTCTCCTCCGCGATCTCCTGCGCGCGGAGGTGCTTCTTGACGGTGAGGGGATAATAGGTGCCGCCCTTCACCGTGGCGTCGTTGCACACCACCATGCAGAGGCGGCCCATGACCAGTCCCACCCCGGCGATGAGGGCGGCACAGGGCACCGGCTCATCATAGACCTCATGCGCGGCGAACAGGCCGATTTCGAGGAAGGGCGAGCCGGGGTCGAGCAGCGCTGCGACCCGCTCGCGCGGCAGCAGCTTGCCGCGTGACAGATGCCGCCCGCGCGCCGCGGCACCCCCGCCCAGGCGGATGGCGCGCGAGAGCCCGGCGAGGTCGTCACAAAGCCCCTTCATATGCGCCGCATTGGCGCGGTGCTCATCGGAGGATGTCCTGACCCGCGAGGCGAGCACGCCGCTCATGGTCCGGTCTCCGCGAAGAGTTCGCGCCCGATCAGGATGCGGCGGATCTCCGACGTGCCGGCACCGATCTCATAGAGCTTCGCGTCGCGCAGCAGGCGGCCCACGGGATAGTCCGCCGTATAGCCGTTTCCACCCAGCGCCTGGATCGCGTCCAGCGCCATCAGCGTGGCGCGCTCGGCGGCGTAGAGGATGCAGCCTGCCGCGTCCTTGCGGGTCGTCTCGCCCCGGTCGGCGGCGGCGGCCACCGCATAGACATAGGACCGGCACGCCATGAAACTCGTGTACATGTCGGCGAGCTTGGCCTGCATGAGCTGGAACTGGCCGATGGGCTGGCCGAACTGGCGGCGCTCATGCACATAGGGCACCACCGCGTCGAGGCAGGCCGCCATGATGCCGAGAGGACCCGCCGCCAGAACGATGCGCTCATAGTCGAGGCCCGACATCAGGATGCGCGCGCCCGCCCCCTCCGCGCCCACGCGGTTTTCGAGCGGCACCACGCACTCCTCGAAGACGAGTTCTCCGGTGCTGGAGCCGCGCATGCCCAGCTTGTCGAGCTTTGGCCCGGCCGAGAACCCCTTCATGCCGCGCGCGACGAGGAAGGCGGTGATGCCGCGCGGGCCTGCCGTGGGATCGGTCCTCGCATAGACGAAGACCAGATCGGCATCCGGCCCGTTGGTGATCCACATCTTGCGGCCGTTCAGCACATAGGCTTCGCCCCGGCGCTCGGCGCGGAGCTTCATCGACATCACGTCCGAGCCCGCCTCCGGCTCCGACATGGCGAGTGCGCCCACATGCTCGCCCGAGAGCAGCTTGGGCAGGACGCGGCGCTTCTGCTCTTCGCTCGCGTTGCGGACGATCTGGTTCACACAGAGGTTGGAATGCGCCGCATAGGACAATGCCACCGAGGCGGAGGCGCGGCTCAGCTCCTCCACCGCCACGCAATGGCCAAGATAGCCCATGCCGGCACCTCCCTGGCTCTCGGGCACCGTGAGGCCCAGGAGGCCCAGTTCGCCCATGGCGCGCCAGAGGTGATGCGGGAAGCAGCCCTGCCTGTCAGCCTCGGCGGCGAGGGGTGCGACCTTGTCCGCGGCAAAACGGCGGACAGTCTCGCGAAGCGCGTCCACCTCGGAGCCAAGGGCGAAATTCAGGCCGCCCTCAAACATCTGCACGGCACCTCCCTCGCCTGAACATTCCGTTCACAATGCATCCGAGGGGCTTCGGGATCAATTCGCCGCGAAATTTATTATGGGTGTGGAGGAGAGAATGCGCAAAGATGGCGTCCGCCTGCAGCTTCAGATACCGCAAGCCCGCTTCCGGCCCGGGGACGTTGCAGACTTCAGCTATCTCGACCTGCCACCGGCGGGGGCGGCCGCCCGTCCCTCACCCACGGCACCGGCGCGCGAGACGCGCGACCTCGCCTATGGGCTGGTGCGGGTGCTGGACGATGGCGCACGCGCCGTGGGCCCGTGGGACCCGCAGCTGTCCTCGCAAGACCTGATCCGCGGCCTGCGGAACATGCTGATGACGCGCACCTTCGACGACCGCATGTTCAAGGCGCAGCGCCAGGGCAAGACGCCCTTCTACCTCAAATGCACCGGCGAGGAGGCGATCGCCGCAGGCCAGGCGATGGCGCTCGCCGATGATGACATGTGCTTTCCCACCTACCGGCAGCAGGGCCTGCTGATTGCGCGCAACTGGCCGGTGCTGGACATGATGTGCCAAATCTACCTCAACCGGAAGGACCGGCTGAAGGGACGCCAGCTGCCGATCCTCCATTCGGTGAAGCAGGCGGGCTTCTTTTCCCTCGCGGGCAATCTCGGCAACCAGTTCCCGCAGGCGGTGGGATGGGCCATGGCCTCCGCCTACAGCGGTGACAGCCGCATCGCCGCCGCCTGGATCGGCGAAGGCGCTTCGGCGGAAGGGGACTTTCATCACGCCATGGTCTTCGCGGCCGTCTATCATGCCCCCGTCATCCTCAACCTCGTCAACAACCAGTGGGCCATCTCCTCCGCGCAAGGGGTGGCGGGCGGCGAGGAGACGACCTTCGCCTCCCGCGCCATCGGCTTCGGCTTTCCGGGGATCAGGGTGGACGGGAACGACTTCCTCGCCGTCCACGCCGTTACCCTCTGGGCGGCGGAGCGGGCGCGCGCCAACCATGGTCCCACCCTGATCGAACTCTACACTTATCGCGCAGGCGCCCATTCGACGAGCGACGATCCCGGCCGCTACCGCCCCGGCGACGAATACCAGCACTGGCCGCTGGGCGATCCCATCGCGCGGCTCAAGGCGCATCTGATCGCCACGGGCGCGTGGGACGAGGAGCGCCATGCCGCCCTGGTCAGCGAGGTCGAGGCCGGGATCGACGCGGCGAACCGCGAGGCGCAGCGGATCGGCGTCCACAGCGAAGGCCCGCACCATGACGCGGCGACCATGTTCGAGGACGTCTACGCCCAAATGCCCGAACACCTGCGCGAGCAGATGGCGGAGATGCAGCGCCTGCGGAAGCTGGGAGGACGAAGCCCGCCATGACGGTGATGACGATGGTGCAGGCGCTGAATTCCGCGCTGGACGTGATGCTGGAAAAGGATGCTCGCGTGCTGGTCTTCGGCGAGGACGTGGGTTTTTTCGGCGGCGTCTTCCGGGTGACGGACGGGCTGCAGCAGCGCCACGGCGGCCGCCGCGTCTTCGATGCGCCGATCGCGGAGGGCGGCCAGGTGGGCGTTGCCATCGGCATGGGCGCCTATGGTCTACGGCCCGTGGTCGAGTGCCAGTTCGCGGATTACATCTACCCCGCCTTCGACCAGCTCGTCTCCGCCGCCGCGCGGCTGCGCCACCGCTCGGCCGGCGAGTTCAACGCGCCGATCACCATCCGCTCGCCCTATGGCGGCGGCATCTTCGGCGGCCAGACTCACAGCCAGAGCCCCGAGGGCCTGTTCACCCATGTCTGTGGCCTCAAGACGGTGATCCCCTCGACACCCTATGATGCGAAGGGATTGCTCATCAGCGCCATCGAGGACGATGACCCGGTGCTGTTCTTCGAGCCGAAGCGCCTCTATTCCGGGCCCTTCGACGGCCACCATGACAGGCCGCTCGAAACCTGGGCGAAGCACAAGGGCGGCGAGGTGCCGCTCGGCTATTACAAGGTGCCGCTGGGCCAGTGCGCCACCGCCCGCGAAGGCGAGGACATGACCATCCTCGCCTATGGCACCATGGTGCATGTGGCGCTCGCCGCCGCCCACGAGACGGGGATCGAAGCCGAGGTGATCGACATCCGCACGCTGTGGCCGCTCGATGCGGGGCCGATCCTGGACTCCGTGCGCAAGACCGGACGCTGCCTCATCGTGCATGAGGCGACGCGCACCGGGGGCTATGGCGCGGAACTCTCGGCCATCGTGCAGGAGCGCTGCTTCTACCATCTCGAAGCCCCGGTGGAGCGCGTGGCGGGCTGGGACACGCCCTACCCGTGCGAGTTCGAATGGGACTATTTCCCCGGCCCCCTGCGCGTGGGCGACGCCATGCGGCGGCTGATGAGCGCATGACATGAGGTGAGGCACGAAACCATGGGCCGCTACGTCTACAAGCTGCCGGACATCGGCGAAGGGATCGCCGAGGCCGAGATCGTGAAGTGGCACGTGGAACCCGGCGCAGCGATCGCGCAGGACCAGGCGCTAGTGGACGTGATGACCGACAAGGCGACGGTGGAGATCGCCGCGCCCGTCTCCGGCATCCTGCGCGAGCGGAACGGCGCGGAGGGGCAGAAGCTCGCGGTCGGCGCGGCGCTTGCCGTGTTCGAGACGGCAGCCGCGGAAGAGGAACAGGCTTCACCACCACAAGCCGCGCCGGACGTCGCGGTGAAGGACGCCGCCGCCGCAAGGACCGGCGGAGCGAAAGTCCGCGCCGCCCCCGCCGTGCGCCAGCGCGCGCGCGCATTGGGGCTCGATCTTTCGGCGCTGCGAGGAAGCGGGCCTGAAGGCCGCGTGCTGCACGAGGACCTCGACAGGCACCTGCTCTCGCGCGCCGGCAAACCCGCGGAGCACCCGCCGCAGGAAGACGGCTCCTTCGAGGAGGTGCAGATCTTCGGGCTTCGCCGCCGCATCGCCGAGCGCATGCAGGAGGCCAAGCGCCGCATTCCGCATTTCACCTATGTGGAGGAGATCGATGTCGAGGACCTCGAGCGCGAGAGGGCCCGGCTCAACCAGGCGGACCCCGCCCGCCACCTCACCCTTCTGCCCTTCCTCATCCGCGCGCTGGTCGAAGCCGTCGCGGAGCACCCGGAGGTGAACTGCCACTTCGACGGCGATGCGGGCAAGATCCGCCGCTTCAGGCCCGTGCATGTGGGAATCGCCACGCAGACGGAGCGCGGCCTCCTCGTGCCCGTGATTCACCACGCCGAACGCCTCGACCTCCATGAGCTCGCCGGGGAAATCCAGCGCCTCGGCGCCGCGGCCCGCGCGGGCAAGTCGGCGCGCGAGGAGCTGACGGGTTCGACCATCACCGTGACCAGCCTCGGGCCCCTGGGCGGGATCATGGCCACGCCGATCATCAACCCGCCGGAAGTCGCCGTCGTGGGGGTGAACCGCATCCGCGAGAAGCTGGTGCTGAAGCACGGGCAGGTGCAGGCGCGCCGCGTGATGAACCTGTCCTCGTCCTTCGACCACCGGGTGGTGGACGGCTTCGTGGCGGCAAGCTTCATCGCCTCCGTCAGGACGGCGCTGGAAATGCTGCCACAGCGTCCGGCGTGAGGCTTCAGCCCTCCTTGCCGCCAGCCCGCAGAAGCCCGTAATTCGCGATGCCGATGTTCTCGATCAGGGCGAGTTCGGTCTCGATATGGTCGATATGGCCTTCCTCGTCCCTCAGCAGCTCATCGAACAGCTGCATGGTCAGGAAGTCCGCGGCGTCACGGGCGGCCAGGCGGGCCCCGGTATCGAGTTCGCCCGCGCCCCGCTTTCCATCTCGGAGACCCAGGGGGCAGCCCGCTGAAGGGCGGGCCAATCGACAAGCCATCGCCCCGCGTCTATGGTTCGCGGCATGCATCCATCATCCAGGCGTTTCATGACCTTGGCGCTCCTCGTGAGCATCGCCGCCGCAGCATCGCCCGGGCCTGCGAGGGCGGAAGGCCTGAACTGCCTCGTCAGCCGCGGCAACCTGTGCTTTCCGACGGGTTGTGACAACAGCGCCAAGTCGCAGCGCCTCTCGCTCGACCTCGGGGCGAGCATGTTCCGCCTCTGCCCCAACCGCTACAATGATTCAGGCTGCGCCGAGATTCCGATGCAGTACGATATTCGCGACAACGCGATCATCGGCGTCACGCGCGAGGGCGCCGAATTCTCGGCGCGCTCGATTTTTGTGAACCGGGTGACGGGCGCCGTGACCTCCCTCCTCGTCACGGCGGGCGGCGTCGCCGCGGTCGATTTCGGAACATGCGAGGTGAGGCGCTGAACTCCGGGCTCACGTGAGGCCCGTCACGCCGGCGCGAGATCCCCGATCCGGTGAAGCGCGCCGGCCGCTTCGCGCACCGCCTGGGAGATGTCCAGGAGCTGCCCCGCGAGCGGATTGGCCTTGCGCCAGATCATGCCCACCGTCCGCCTCGGCTCCGGATCCGAGAAGCGCGCCACGGAAACGGACGCGGAGCGCGTCTCGACCGGCACGGCCATCTCCGGGATCAGCGTGACGCCGATTCCCGCACTCACCATCTGGACCAGGGTCGAGAGCGAACTCCCCTCCAGAAGCTCCCGGGGGCGGGCGGCGTGCAGGTCGCAGAAGGACAGGGCCTGATCGCGGAAGCAATGCCCCTCCTCCAGCAGCAGGAGGCGCATTTCGCGCAGCATGGCGGCGCTGGGAACCGGCTTTTCCGCATCGTCCGCCGGGCGGACCAGCACGAAACGTTCCGAAAACAGCCCCACCTCCTCGAATGCCGCCTCCGAGACGGGCAGCGCCACGATGGCCGTGTCGAGCCTCCCCTCCGCCAGTTCGCGGAGCAGCCTCGCCGTGAGCGTTTCGCGCACATGGATGTCGAGGCCCGGGTGCCGGCGCGTGAGGGTGGCGATGACGCGGGGCAGGAGATAGGGCGCCACGGTGGGGATCACGCCGATGCGGAGGCGGCCCGACAGCCGCCCGCGCGAGGCCCGCGCCAGATCGCCCAGCTCATCCACGGAGCGGAGGATGTCGCGCACCCGGGGGGCGACCTCCTCCCCGAAGGGGGTGAGGCGCACCTGCCGCGGACCGCGCTCGAAGAGCATGGCTCCGAGCGATGCCTCGAGATCGCGGATCTGCAGGGACAGTGCGGGCTGGGTGACGGCGCAAGCCTCCGCCGCGCGGCCGAAATGCCCGTGGCGCGCGAGGGCCTCGAAATAGCGGAGCTGCTTCAGGGTGAGATTGTTCATAAGAATAAATTATCGCGATGATCAGAAAATTCAACTATTGCTAATCGGTATGGTGTTGTAGAAGCCCGCCGGGAAATGAAGCGCCGCCAAACCGCAGCCGCGAACTTGGCGTATCGAGCTCGAAAACAGTCAGCAGTGGAGACAAGAATGGACAAGAAGGTCGCCGACGTCAGCCAGTGCCCCTTTCACGGGGCACCGAAGCACGCAACATTTTCCGGCCGGTCGAACGCCGATTGGTGGCCCAACCAGCTGAACCTGAAGATCCTCCACCAGCATTCCTCGCTGTCGAGCCCGATGGCGAAGTCCTTCGACTATGCCGAGGCCTTCAAGAAGGCCGATTACGAGGCGCTGAAGAAGGATCTTCACGCCCTGATGACCGATTCGCAGGACTGGTGGCCGGCTGACTACGGCCATTACGGCCCCCTCTTCATCCGCATGGCCTGGCACAGCGCGGGCACCTACCGCACGGGCGACGGCCGCGGTGGCGCGGGCTTCGGCACGCAGCGCTTCGCGCCGCTGAACAGCTGGCCGGACAACGCCAACCTCGACAAGGCCCGCCGCCTGCTGTGGCCGATTAAGCAGAAGTACGGCAACCAGATCTCCTGGGCCGACCTGATGATCCTCGCCGGCAACGTCGCGCTCGAATCCATGGGCTTCAAGCCCTTCGGCTTCGGCGGCGGCCGCGCCGACGTGTGGGAGCCGGGCGAGGACATCTACTGGGGCAACGAGGACAGCTGGCTGGGCGACAAGCGCTACTCCGGCGACCGCGAACTCGAGAACCCGCTCGCCGCCGTGCAGATGGGCCTCATCTACGTGAACCCGGAAGGCCCGAACGGCAAGCCGGACCCGGTCGCCTCCGCCCGCGACATCCGCGAGACCTTCGCCCGCATGGCGATGAACGATGAAGAGACGGTTGCGCTCATCGCCGGCGGCCACACCTTCGGCAAGACGCATGGCGCGGGCCCCGCGACCAACGTCGGCCCCGAGCCCGAAGGTGCCAGCATCGAGGCGCAGGGCCTCGGCTGGCTGTCGAACTACGGTTCCGGCAAGGGCGTCGACACCATCACCTCCGGCCTCGAGGGCGCCTGGACCACGACGCCCACCCAGTGGAGCAACAATTACTTCGAGAACCTGTTCAACTACGACTGGGAGCTGACCAAGAGCCCGGCCGGCGCCTGGCAGTGGACGCCGAAGAACGCCGATGCCCAGGGCACCGTGCCGGACGCGCATGACCCGTCCAAGCGCCACGCGCCGATGATGCTGACGACCGACCTGGCCCTCAAGGCGGACCCGGCCTACGAGAAGGTCTCGCGCCGCTTCCTCGAGAACCCTGACCAGTTCGCCGATGCCTTCGCCCGCGCGTGGTTCAAGCTCACGCACCGCGACATGGGCCCCAAGGCGCGCTACCTCGGCCCCGAGGTTCCCGCCGAAGACCTGATCTGGCAGGACCCCGTCCCGGCGCGTGACTTCGACCTGATCGACGCCAACGACGTCGCGGCCCTCAAGACCAGGATCCTGGCGTCCGGCCTGTCGATCTCGCATCTCGTCTCGGCCGCCTGGGCCTCCGCCTCGACCTTCCGCGGCTCCGACAAGCGTGGCGGCGCCAATGGCGCGCGCATCCGCCTGAGCCCCCAGAAGGACTGGGAGGTGAACCAGCCCGCGAAGCTTGCGGCGCTGCTCGCCACGCTCGAAGGCATCCAGAAGGACTTCAACGCGGCACAGACGGGCAACAAGCGGGTCTCGCTTGCCGACCTCGTCGTGCTGGGCGGCGTCGCGGCCATCGAGGCCGCGGCGAAGAAGTCGGGCCATGACGTGGCCGTGCCCTTCACGCCGGGCCGCACGGACGCCACGCAGGAGCAGACCGACGCCGAATCCTTCGCGGTGCTCGAACCCACCGCCGACGGCTTCCGCAACTACCTCAAGACCAAGTACTCGCTCTCGGCGGAGGAACTGCTGGTCGACAAGGCGCAGCTCCTCAACCTGACGGCGCCCGAAATGACGGTGCTCGTCGGCGGCATGCGCGCGCTGAACGCCAACTACAACCACGCCCAGCACGGCGTGTTCACCACGCGGCCCGAGGCGCTGACGAATGACTTTTTCGTCAACCTCCTCGACATCGGCACGGTGTGGAAGGCCACCTCCCCTGCCGAGGACGTGTTCGAAGGGCGCGACCGCAAGACGGGCGCGCTGAAGTGGACGGCGACGCGCGTCGACCTCGTGTTCGGCTCCAACTCGCAGCTTCGCGCGCTGGCCGAAGTCTATGGCCAGGCCGATGGCGAGAAGGCCTTCGTGCAGGACTTCATCGCCGCCTGGACCAAGGTGATGAACAACGACCGGTTCGACCTCGCCTGATCTGAGAGAGAGACAGGTAGAAGCGAGAGAGGGTGGCGAAAGCCACCCTCTTTTTTCGTCAAGGCACCGTTTTTCATCAAGGCACCGTTTTCATCAAGGCACCGGGCCGTCAAACGGGACCGGCGGGCATGTCCGGTATTGGAAGCCGTCCTTCCGGCGCAGGCCGGCGCGGATCAGAAATCGATGGCGAGCAGCGAGAAATCGTCGGGCAGAGGGCCCGGGCCGTTGAGGCCGCGTATCCAGTCGAGCACCTCCGCCGGGCTGCTGCTGGCGCTGAGCCTGACGACGAAGTCCTGGAACGCCAGCATTTCGCCTGGGCCCGTCTCAACCTCGAAAGTCCCGTCGCTCACCAGGTGAAGCCGGTCACCCTCGGCGATCGCGCAGTGCGCGGTGCGGTAGGCCATGTCGGGCATCATGCCAATGGCGAGGCCGGGCGTGGACAGCGTCAGCACCGAGGAATCGCCGCGCCGCAGGATGGAGGGCGGGTGGCCCGCGCTGGCATAGCGAAGCTCGCCCGTGCTGCGCCGGTACACGCCATACCAGATGGTGAAGTACATGTTGTTCTGCCTCTCCATCGGAAAGGCGTCGTTGAGCGACGAGAGCACCGCGCCGGGATCGCGGAAATCGGTGCGCGGCAGCGCGGCGGAGCGCAGCACGTTGATCGCCGTCACCGAGAGAAGGGCCGCGCCCACGCCATGCCCGCACACGTCGAGCAGGTAGAAGGCGAGATTGTCCTCGTCGATCTCGTGGTAGCCGAAGCTGTCACCGCCGAGCTCGTTGGAGGGAACGAGCAGCCACTCCGTGCGCGGGGCCGCCTTGCGGGGTTCGGGAAGGATCGAGAAGATGTAGTTGGCGGCCTCGGTCAACTCCTCCGACAGGCGCTTCTGCGTCTGCTGAAGCTCAAGGTTGCTTTCGGCGAGCTGGTCTTCCACCGCCTCGCCATGCTCGATGGTGGCCTGGTAGAGAAGATTGAGATCCTCGAGTTCCGCCCTGAGGCGTTCGATCTCGGCTTCCATGTCCCTGACGTCGGCCGCAGGGTCTGCCCTGCGGCCTTCCTCGCGCGTGCCCGCGTCCGCCGGGCGGTCCAGTGTCACCGGATCAGCCGAGCGAGGCGCGCGCCGCGTCGACGCTGTCGTGAAGGCCGAAGATGGCGTCGAAGCCGCTCACCGTCAGCACTTCCTTCACATTGGCGCTGGCGCAGGCGATGGTCAGGCCGCCGCCCGCCGCCTTGGCCTTCTTCGCCGTGGTCAGGATGACGCGCAGGCCGGCCGAGGAGATGTAGTCGAGGTCGGTGGCGTCGATCACCACCTTCTTCGGGCCGGCATCCAGCAGCGCATTCGCCGCGTCCTCGAAGGCCTTGGCGCTCGAGCTGTCGATGCGGCGCGACGGCTTCAGGACGAGGCTGCCGCCGATCACTTCATGGTTCAGGTTCGTCACTTTGCTCAACTCCCAGCTATGGCGGCTCAGGCCGCCTTCAATTTCAGTTCCAGCGTCACATGGTTGAACCCGCCGTCCCGCCTGTAGTCAACGCGGTCCATCAGGTTCTTCACCAATGTCAGGCCCAGGCCGCCGATCTTGCGGTGCTCGATGTCGCCGGAGGGCGCCTCGGGTTCCGATGCGAAAGGATCGAAGGGGGCGCCGTTATCGGACAACTCTGCCTTGAGCATTCCGCCGGAATGCTCGACCAGCAGCGTGATCGTCGCGTCGTTTCTACCGGCAAGGCCATAGGAAATGATGTTGGTGATCAGTTCATCCAGCGCGAGGCCGAAGCGCAGGGCCTGGTCGGGTGCTATTCCCCGTCCGGCGCCGAACTCCTCGAGAGTGTCGATGACACGCCCGACTTCCTGAACGTCGTTCGCCAGCGACATTTCGAGACGGCTTTCCAACGCACGCCCTTTCAAAACACAAGTCGAACCGCGGTAACGCAACTTTGCATGCACCGTCAAGTCCGCGCAAGTACGGATGGACAAGGGGGAAGCCGAATTCGAGGATATCCTTCGCGCAAGACAATGGTTAATGTAACTCCGTGGCGGCCAGTGCCACGGGGTAATTTTTATGGGGCAACACCATGCTGACAGTTCCGGAGGAGTTCCTCCTTCTCACGCTGAAGGATGAGGACGGCGGTTTCGTCGACATTCCGCTCGAGTACCAGCGCGCCGGTTTCCTGGGCGCCGCGATCATGGAACTGGGCCTGCAGGGCAGGCTGGACAGCGACCTCAGCCGCGTCTGGGTGGTCGACAAGACCCCGACCGGAGACGCCTCGCTGGACCCGGTGCTGGCGAAACTCGCAGCGCCCGGCTTCGACAGCAATGCCGACAATCTGATCAATCAGCTGATCGAACTCGGCGACCCGGTGCGCTCCAGCGCGCTCGCCCGGCTGTGCGAGAAGAAGATCCTGGTCGAGACGGAAGGCCGCCTCCTGTGGTTCCTCAAGACGCGGCGCTATCCCGCGATCGACGGCAAGGAAATCCGTGAGGTGAAGCTGAGGCTTCTCGAAGTCCTGCTGCGCGACGCCCTGCCGGACCCGCGCGACGTGTGCCTCATGTCGCTCGCCGAAACCTGCGGCATCATCCGGCAGATCGTGCCCGGGTCCGAACTCAAGGTTGCGCGTGAGAGGATCGCCAAGTTCTCCAAGATGGAACTGATCGGCCAGAACGTGAACCACTACATCGAACTCTTCGAGCGCGCCATGGCCATGGCGACGCCCGCTCACATGTGATCAGGATGGCCGGGCGCTGACGTGTGTCAGCGCTCGACCTTGTCGAGGTCCGCCTCGACGTCGCGCGTCTGGGACATCGTCAGGAAGTCGAGCGTCATCGGCAGGCCGAGTTCGATCGCGGGCGCGTGCTGAAGCGCCAGTGTGACGCCGTTGGGCGCAGCCCCCAGCAGGTGGCCGCCCCGCTTCCTGTCCGCCGTGATGAAATGAAGGTGAAGACCGGCCATGTGAACGCCGCTCAGGAAGCTGGGCGTGTAGAAGCCGATAATCGTGCCTTCAACGTCCTGGAACTCGAACACCGTCTGCAGCTTCGCGATCTCGACGAGGGGCAGATAATTGCTCTGCTTGGGAACGGAGCGCGCCCGGACATGGCTGAAGCGCCCGTCGATGCGGATCGCATACATCAGGTTGGGAGACGGGATCAGGTCGAGAACGGCATGCTCGAACGCGGCTTCCGCGATCGGCTGCTCGAAGCGCTCGTGCGTGTCGCCTTCGAATTGCGTGGCCAGCGCAAAGGGCGTGCGGATGTCGTCCGGGATCACCTCGGCCTCGCCCTGCGGCCGGAGGCAGTAGACCTTTCCGTCGAGCAGCACCATTTCGCCGTCAAGATCGTTGAAAGTACCTATTCCGAGATTACCCTTCTCCCGCAGGTGGCCGATTGTCGTATCGGCGCGGTATATTCCCTCCACCAGGGCCGAAAGCGGCGCCGAAATGAAGACCGGGGGCCGTGTCTTCCTGCCGTTCGCATGATCCGTCACACATCGTCTCCGTGGTCAATTTGGTGATTCACATGAAAGAAACTCCAATCAGCGTGAGCCGAGCGCAAGCTAAATTTGCTTGTCCTTGATATTGCGCATCGCTACCATCGGAGGTTAGGGGTGAGATCAATCACTTCATAACTTTGCAACAATCCACTTTGTGGCCGGGCGGAGCGAGCCCCACCACAAAGCGCGAATGCGTCAGGGATGGATGTCATGAACGGCCCGGATCAACTGCTCGAAGTATCGATGGCGATCGAGGATTTCTCCTCCGAATGGCTGCACTGTGACCGCATTTCCTCCTATGTCGCCCGCATGGTGAGCCATAACCGCTCCGACTCCATGCTCTATGCGAACTTGCTGAGTTCCGCACTCAACGAGTTGCTTGAGACCGCCTTTGCCAACCATGGCCCCGGCGGAAACTTCTCCTGCAGGGTGAGCCGGGCCGGGGTGAGGGATGTCATCGAACTGAGCCTGCCCTGCGACGACCGGACCCTGCGCTTCTACGAGAATGCGGCCAGCAGGCTGGAATGTCCGGACGTCGAGGAGGTCTACCGCACCGCCCTGCTCGCGGAGGGAGAACAGGACCCTCACCTCGGCCTTCTCGAGGTCGCCGTCGATTACCAGGCGAAGATCAGCATCGCGCCCGCCCGCGGCCGGGTGACGCTCTCCGCTGAAATGGTGCTCGAGGGAGCATAGTCATGGCGACGAAGGCCGAGGCGGGCTTTGACGCCGTCTTCAACGACAATAACCAGGAATTCGTGCTCTCGGGCAAGCTGCGGCCGCGCAGCGAGGCTGACATGCAATGCCTCTTGGAGGGCATGACGGCCGCGCTCGAGAATGTCCGCGGCACCTTCTACCTCAATGTGAAGAAGCTCAGGTTCCTCAACAACGTTGCCTTCCGGACCCTGGCCTCGCTGATCGAGGAAACCTGCCGCCGGCGCGGCGACCTTCGCATCGAGGTCATCACCTCCAGCGTCGTCGGCTGGTCCACGCGCAAGTTCCGGCAAGTGGCGCGGAAGCTGCCCCAGGTGAGCGTCAACGAGTATGACAACGCCTTCTACCCCGGCCAGTCCTTCCTGGAGGATGGCGGCTTCATTCCCATCCTGCGCAACCAGACGCGGCTGACGTGGCGCCATGAGCGCAAGCTCCTGCCGCAGCACGGGCTGACGCAGGGGATGAAGATGGCGGACATCTGCTGCGGCATCGGCGACTTTGCCGTGCTGCTCAAGAAGGAATTCAAGCCCTCCCGCCTGCTGGCCCTCGATCATTCGCGCTCCAGCCTGGAGTATGCGCGCAAGGTCGCGGCCGATTTCGGGATGAGCGACATCGAATATGTCTATGGCGATGCGTCCGCCATGATCATCGGCGACGACGAGTTCGATTTCGTGACCTGCCGCCATTCGCTGCAGATCTTCGACAAGCCGGAGTTGATCCTCAAGGAACTGTTCCGCATCTGCAAGCCGGGCGGGCGCGTCTACATCACCAACGAGAAGAACTCGCACTGCCTGGGCGAGCCGCGCGGCGAGAGCATCCAGTGGACCTACACGGAAGTGGCCAAGCTCTTCGCCTCGTTCAAGATGGACGTGGAGTTCGGCCCCAAGAGCCGCCGGTATCTCGAGGACGCCGGCTTCGAGGACGTCAAGGTCGACACCTTCATGGTGACCAACCTCGACGGCAATCCGCAGGAATTCGCCGACATGATCCAGGCCTGGGAGGATGTCTACGCCGGTGAAATGGCGCGCGACAGGGGCGATTCTCCGGAATTCATCGCCAGGTTCCGGCAGGGCTTCCGCGACCACGCCTATGCCGCACTCCACCCGCGGGGCTATGCGGGCTGGCCGATCTGGGCCGCATCCGCCAGGAAACCCCTATGACGGGAACCGTGACGGCGGACCTCGGGAAGGGCAGCCTGCTGAGCAGCATCCGCGCGAAGTTCATCGCCCTGATCGCCCTCGCCGTTCTCCTGTCGCTGCTGCTCAGCGGCGGGGTCGCGCTGTGGAACGTGCAGCGGCTTTCGGCCGATGCCTCGGTCGAGATCGAGAAGGGCCTTTCCAAGGCCACCGAAGAATATCTGACCCGCTACATCGACATGACGGCGCAGCGCGCCGACCTGATGTTCGCGCGGACCTTCGACCAGGTGAACATGCTGGCGCAGTTCAGCCAGCGCCTCGTCGACGAGCCGGAACTCGGAACCGCGATGGGCGACCTGCTGGCGCGCTTTCCCGGCTTCCAGGACCGGATGACCTTCAACCCCTCGACCAACTGGGTGCAGAACGCGCCCAGCGAGCCCTCCGTCATCAGCGTGTGGGGCTACCTCCTCGATGCGCAGGGCAACATCCGCGCCGATGCGCAGGCGGCGGTGCGCAATTCGAGCTATTTCGATCTCGTCGTTCCGCCCCTCATGGCCACGGGGCAGAGCAAGCTGCAGATGTATTACGTGGGCCCGAAGCTCCACCCTGTCATGCGCACCATGCCCAATTCGGAGCAGGCGCAGACCTTCGACAAGCTCTATCCCGGCCACAACGACAAGAACTGGTGGGACTTCTTCTTCCCCGGCGTCTACGAGGCATGGCAGACCTGGGTGAAGGATCCCGCCGCGCGCCCGGTGCCCACCGACATCACCATCCTGGCACCCTATGTGGACGCGATCACCGGCAAGCTGATCGTCAGCTATTTTCATCCGCTCTACACCAAGGCGCGCGACGACGTCGCCGGCATGGTCGGCGTCGACATCACGCTGGAGCAGCTGACGGAACTGGTGGAAGGCGTGAAGATCGCCGACACCGGCTTCGCTTTCCTCTCGCAGCAGAACGGCAATGTGCTGACCGTCAATGAAGCGGGCGAGGCCCTGCTCGGCATCCAGCCGGAAAACGCCACCGGTGCGGGCGTGACCGGGCTCGACCGCAGCCTGACGAAGAGCCGCTTCGCGGAGATCGCCCGGCTGAAGATGCCGGAGGCGGGCTCCACCACCATCACCCACGTCACGGTCGAGAAGGACGGCAAGCCCGAGGGCCTGCTCGTGGCGCTGCAGCCGCTGCAGCCCGTCAACATGTGGCAGCCGAACGCAGGCATCGCGGCGGAACGGCTGATGATCGGCTTCGTCGTGCCCGACCGTGAGATCTACGCCTCCCTCTACGCCGCGCAGGAGGACATCAGCGCAACGACCAGCCGCATCGTGGAAGGTATCTTCGCTTCCGTTCTTTTCCTGCTCGTGGTCGTGCTCAGCGTCTCGGTGGTCGTGTCGCGCCGCTTCACCGCGGGCCTCGTCGCGCTCGCCGATGCTGCGGGCCGGCTGACGCGCGCCGACTACAACGTGCAGGTTCCGGTGTCCGGCCGGGACGAGGTGGCGCTCGTGGGCGCCGCCTTCAATTCCATGGCGCGCGAAATCCGCGATTACACCGAAACGCTGGAACACCGCGTGGCGGACCGGACGCGGGAACTCGCTTCGGCCAATGAGGAAATCCAGCTTCTCTACGAGAAGCTGAAGGACGAGAACGTCCGGATGGGCGCCGAACTGGACGTCGCGCGGCGCATCCAGATGATGGTGATGCCGACGGCGGAGGAGCTCGAGGGCATTCCCAACCTCGAGATCGCAAGCCACGTCGAACCAGCCGACGAGGTGGGCGGCGACTACTACGACGTGCTCTACACGCCTGGCGGCGCAAAGATCGGCATCGGCGACGTGACCGGCCATGGCGTCGAAAGCGGCGTCCTCATGATCATGGTGCAGTCCGTCGGCCGCGCCCTTTATGAGCGCGGCATCGAAGACCCGCGGGCCTTCCTCGAGGTCCTGAACCGGGCGATCTACAAGAACGTCGAGCGCACGCGTTCCGGCAAGCACCTGTCCCTCGCGTTCCTGGACTATGCCGACGGCCACGTCACGATCTCCGGCCAGCACGAGGAGGTCATCCTCATCAGCCGCACCGGTGCCGTATCCCGCCTCGACACGATGGATCTCGGCTTCCCCATCGGCCTCGAGCATGACATCGGCGACTTCGTCTCGAGCGCCACCCTGCCCTTTGGGCCGGGGGACATGATCCTGCTCTACACCGACGGCATCACCGAAGCCGAGAGCGAGGCCGGCGAGCTCTACGGCGTGGAGCGGCTGGTCGAATCCGCGCTTAAGGTCCATGCGCAGAGCGCGCCCGCCGCGGCGGAGGCCATCATCGCCGATCTCAAGGCCCATATCGGAAAGCAAAAGGTCCACGACGACATCACCCTCGTCGTTCTGAAGCACAGGTGATCCCATGAGCATTCTCTTCGGTGAAACGCATTCGGAAAACGGCCCCTCGGCCTTCGCCATGTCCGTCGTCCTCGCGGAACCGCTGGGGGTCAGCTGGCAGCATGCCAGCGCCACCTGCGAGTTCCTCGGCGACGTCTTCGCCAAGCGCTGCGCCCGCGGAGGGCGGGACTATACGGAGGCGCGCCACTCCATCATCTATCTGGTGAACGAACTCCTCGAGAACGCCATCAAGTTCAAGATTCCCGGCGACATCGAGCTGCGCTGCTCCCTCGAGAGCGGGACCTTCGAGGCCGTCGTCTCGAACCATGCCAGTCCGGAGATGGCCGCTCGCTTCCAGTCGCTTCTGGCGGAAATGACGGCGCGCGATCCGGGCGAACTCCTCATCGAGCGCATTGAGGCGAATGCCGCGGATGAAGGCTCCTCCGCCTCAGGCCTCGGCCTGCTCACCCTGATGAACGACTACGGCGCCCGGCTCGGCTGGAGCTTCCGTGACCGGCAGGAGACCGGCAGCCTCGTGGTCAGCACCCACGCATCGCTCACACTCAACTGAATTTCAAAGGTCGCATACCCATGGAACTGAAGACAGCGGACTACAATGTTTGGACGGAGGGCGCCGTCATCCACTACGAGGGCACGCTTCGCCTCTCCGGCACGGACGCCTACCAGCCGATCCTCGATCTGATGCAGAGTGTGCTGGCGGCCAAGCCGCAGACCCTCGTAATGGACCTGACGCAGCTCGAGTTCCTCAACAGCTCCGGCATCAACCTGCTCGCCAAGTTCACCATCGAACTGAGGAAGCAGCCGGAGATCGGGATGAAGGTGCTCGGTTCGACGCGCATCCCGTGGCAGTCGAAGTCGCTGCCCAACCTGCAGAAGCTGCACAAGGGCGTGGAACTCGTCATCACCTGAGGCGGACCGGCGGCACCGCCGTCAGGACTCGAAGCGCAGCAGAACCCCCTGTTTGCCCTCGCGCGTGAAAGGCTCCGCATGGTGCGCCAGATGGCGCACCAGCCAGCCTGCCATCCGGGACACGCCGTCATCATCGTTCAGCATCTCGTCAGGGGTGGGGGCGCGGTCCGGGAAGACCATCGGCTGGCCCGCATAGACGATCCTCAGATCAAAGTTCAGCTCGTCGTGGCGGGCCTCCAGCACGACATCGCCTTCGCGCAGGTCCGCAACGGCCTCGAGGAGCTGGTTCACCGCCGTGTTGGCCTGCAGCACGGTCGCCCGCTTCAGGCCCCAGACTTCCCCCCATTGCTCCAGGGCTTCCAGCACCTGTTCATGCCGTGCCGCGCCCTCCCTCACCTCCAGTGAGGCCGACTGCGCGATGCCGATGCGCATCACGGCGTTCAGGGCGATCGCCATGATGGAGGACAGGATCAAGGGCGAATGGAGCAGGATCGCCGTGAGCCCCGTCGCCCCTTCCGCCATGGCGGGCGTCGCCTGGACGGCGATCCCCGCCGCAACCGGCACGCCGATGACGATCATGCGGCGCGGCGACATCATGCGCGACAGGGCGAGATCGGCCCCCGCGACGATGAAATAGCTTGCGGCATAGCCGAGGATGCCGCCCAGCACCGGTTCAGGCATGGCGGTCACCACCGCAAGAAGCTTCGGAAAGAAGCTCGCGGCGATGAGCAGCACGCCGGCGGCCACGCCGACGATGCGCGAGGTGACGCCGGTGGCGAAGGCGAGCCCGATGTTGGTGGACGAGAGGCCGAGGAAGGCTCCCCCGAGAAGGCCCGAGAGCACGCTGCATGCCCCTGCGGCCGATATGCCCCGCGACAGCATGCCGATGTCGGGCCTGCTCCATTCGGCGTCCTCCAGCCGCTCCGTGCTGATGAGCACGCCCATGCCGTCCACCGCCGAGACGATGGACAGCAACGCGAAGGCGGCAATCAGCGGAAGGCCGAGTTGCAGCGAGGGAAGAACCGGGTCCGGCAGCGAGACGAGCGGGGCCGAGCCGATGATCACGGTGAAATCACTGAGTTCGCCCAGGGCCGCGGCCAGCAGGTATCCGGCGATGCAGCCGAAGAGCAGCGCGAAGAAGCGTTTGGTTCCCTTGAGCCAGACGGAACCCGCGATGATGCTCCCCATCGTCGCGAGGCTGATCACGATGGCCTTCGCATCCGTGTCGAAGGCCGCGGCGCCGCCCTCGAAACCGAGTATCCGGTGAAAGGCGTGGGGCAGGATCGACACGCCCAGCATCAGCACCACCACGCCGCAGACTTCCGGAGGGAAAAAGGCGCGCAGCCGGCGCAGCAGGCGGCCGATGAGGATCTGTGAAATGCCGCCCGCGATGGCCAGGGTGGCAATGCCGGCGGGGCCCACTTCCCTGCCCGCCTGGATGCCGAAGATCACGAAGATCGGAGAGGCGAGCGGCACGACGAGAAGTCCGCTGGCATAGCGCGGCCAGCCCGCCTGCAGCGCGGCGCCGATGCCGCAACTGATCAGCGTACCGACGAGCAGGCCCTGCTGCTGGGCCTGGGTGAAGCCCGCCCCCTTGGCCACCATCGCCGCATAGACGAGAAAAAGCACGGAGAGGGCGGCATGCTGCAAGGCCAGGATCAGCACCGACCCGGCCGGCGGGCGTTCATCCTGTGCGAAGACCAGGTTCCGAGGTCGTTTGGCCACGTTGTTCATCCCCCGAGAGGCAAGCATCGATCGACGTGGCCTGCGCGCAGACGCCGGACAACACATTCGGCTGCTGATCTGCCGCCAGAGTCTCTAGGAGACGCCCCGCGGAAGCTGAATGCGCGAAAATACGTAACGCTGGCGTTAACGGCCGGGCAACGCCCTCAGAACACCGCGTGCTCGCCACGGTCGTCGGCGATCTCGCCGCGCAGGGCCCGGGCGTAGTAATCGCGCAGCGTCTCGGAACCGGATGAGGGCGTTGCCGCCGCATCGTAGCGCCCGGCGGCGGGATCCCAGACGAGCATCGATTCGGTGGCATAATAGCGCCCGATCCGCGCCAGTTCGGCCTTGGCCCGCAGGCGCGGGGAGAACCTGCCCAGCGCCCCGAGCGCCAGGATGATGGCATCGAGCAGCGCCACGGGCACCTGCCGGAACTTCGGCTTGCGCCCGGCGAGGGCGAACAGCATCTCGCCCTGTTCGCGCGGGGTGAGCGGCCCGCCCGGGCCGCCGATCGGCAGCACCCTGTCATGGAGGGCCGGGTCCGCGATACAGGAGGCGATGAAACGGCCCAGGTCGCCGTCGCCGATCGGCTTGCAGGCCGTCAGGCGGCCATCCCCGAAGACGAGGAAGCTCTTGCCCCTGCTCACCCTCCCGATCTGTCCCGAGAGGGACTTGAAATAGGCGGTGGGCCTGACGATCGAGTAGGTGAGGCCGGATTCGATCAGCCGCGCCTCGAAGGCGAGCTTGGCGTGCTGGAAGGCGAGTTTCGGCTTTTGCACGCAGATGGCGGAGAGGAGCACCATGTGCTTCACCCCCGCGACCCTCGCCGCCGCAAGCGCGGCCACATGGGCGTCATGGTCGATGGCCCAGGCATCCCCCGGCGCACCCGTGCGGGAGGCGAGGCAGGAGACCAGCACGTCGAAGCGCTCGCCCCGGAAGCCCTCCCGCGCCAGCGAGGCAGGGTCGGTGACCTCGCCGAAGCGGAGCGCCGCGCCCTCCGGGAACAGCCGGGCCGGATCGCCGCCGCCGGTGCGCGGGCGCAGGAAGCAGACGGTTTCGTGCCCCTCCGCCATGAGCGCCCGGACGGTGGCCCGCCCGATCGTTCCGGTGGCGCCCAGAACGAGCACGCGGCGCGGTTTCGGCTGCTGGGGCGGCGGCTGTTCGGCCATCTGGGTCCGTCCTGGGGTTTGGCCGTCCTTATGCGGGGTATCGCGGCGGTTCACAAGAACGCGCGCGGCAGGCTGGCCGCGGACGGACCCATGCTGTAACCAGAAAAGCCCCATGGTGGAGTGCCAGATGCCTTTTCCGGTGATCGACGACCTGTCGCGAGAATTTCCCGACGCAGCCAACGGAGCCCGCTGGGAGCTGCTCTCGGACCGCGTCATGGGCGGCGTGTCGTCCGGCCGGCTGACCCGGGAGATCGTTTCGGGACGCCCCGCAATCCGCATGCGGGGCGATGTGTCGCTCGCCAACAACGGCGGCTTCTTGCAGATGGCGCTGGACCTCGATCCTGCCGGCCTTCCGGTGGATTGCAGCGCCTTCGCGGGGCTGGAGATCGAGGCCGCGGGCAATGGCGAGGATTATGGCCTGCACCTGCGGACGGCCGACCTGAGCCGGCCATGGCAGTCCTACCGGCAAGGCTTCCGGGCCGATCCGGACTGGCGGAAGATCAGGCTTCCCTTCGCGGGCTTCCTGCCCCACCGGACGGATGCGGGCCTGGATCCCGCGAGGCTGCGCCGGATCGGGCTGGTGGCGATCGGCCGCGCCTTCCACGCCGACCTGGCGCTGGGCGGCATCTGGTTCTACTGAAATCAGGCCGCCTTGGCGGCCACGCTGACGTAGTTCGGATCGGTCCGCATGAGGCGGGCCAGATGGCGCAGGTGATAGTTGATCTCCTCGAGGCCGTCGAAATCGGTGAGGCCCGTATTCGCCTCGTCCTGATTGTCGTAGCAGGCGGCGAGGACGACGGAGAGCGACTGCTCCGCCGTGTCGACGGCACGCTGCCAGGGTCCCGGGTTGGCGCCGATCGCCTGCATGAAGCCCTCCGCCCAGTCGGCGACGACGAAGCGGCCCTCGCCCGCATAGGGCAGAAGGGGGGCGGGCAGAATGCGGTAGTTGCTCAGGCTCGACCTGACCTGCTCCTCGAATGCGACGAGATCGGAGGTGACCCTCCAGGCCTCCTCTTCCGAGGAGAAGCCGGGCGTCTCGCCGGACCAGATCCAGGGCAGCCACTCCTCCTCGGGGAGCGGGCCGGCAATGGCCAGGCCGGTCAGGAAACCGTGAACATCGTCCGGCCGCATGGTCCAGCATGGCGCCCGGCCGGACGCGAGAAAGGCCTTGAAGGATTCAAGCTGGTTCAGGATTTCTTCCGACATGGCGCACAACCGTTCAGTGACTCTGGTGCAGACGATTGCGCGTCACGGTTAAAATTGCCTTACTGTTTCCTGTAAAAATAGTGGCGCGCTCCCCGCCGGATTGAGAAACGTGAGGCTCATGCGCCGGGGAGCCAATCGGGAGGAACTCATGAACCGCCGTCTTGTCGCCGCCATCCTGCTGATGCTGCCCGCCGTCACCGCGCTGGCGGAGGCGAAGCCGGTGTCCCTTGCCCCCGTCCCCTATGCGCTTAGCCTTCCGGAGGAGATTGCCCGCCACCTGTCCACCGGGCCGCTCGACGGGCCCTTTGCGGAAGAGGCCGGGAAGGCGGGTGCCGCGGCCTCCACAGTCGTCCTCTATGAGCCTGACAGCGGTGAGAAGACGATCCTGATGAGCGTCTATTACTTCCCGGAAGCGAGGTTCGATGCCGCCCAGCGCCCGGACGAGCCGCCGCGCTTCGGCCGCGAGGTCATCCGCAAGGACGGCATGGTGCTGAGTGTCGCCGGCCCGTTCGACACGATTTTCGATCCCGGCACGCCCGACGGGCAGAAGGTCATCGCCGCAGACGCGCTGATCTATTCGCCCGCAACCTACGGCCGGACCGAGTGATGCGCTGAAGCCTCCGCCCCCCCCCCCCCGGCGGGCGGCCCGCGCAAACCCGCCATGACGTGAGCGGCGCCCCGCGGGCCTTCCCTTGGCGGGAGTTGGGCAGTATCGCCATGGCATGCCGCATTCCCCCACGAACCCGCGCGGGGCGCGCGAACGCCGCCTGGGCTATGCCTTCGCGCTCGCCGCCATCACCATCTTCTCGCTGCAGGACGGCATCTCGAAGCATTTGGGCTCCGCCTATCCGCCAGTCTTCGTGACGATGATCCGCTACTGGGCCTTCGCCGGCTTCGCCCTGCTCCTCGCGGCGCGGGCGCGGGGCGGCATCCCGGCCAGCGCCAGGAGCCGCGCTCAATGGGTTCAGCTCGTGCGCGGAACGCTGCTGGCGCTCCAGATCGCGGTTGCGATTACCTGCTTCGCGGTCATCGGCCTGGTGCGCACGCAGGCGATCTTCGCGGCGACGCCGCTCATCGCCACCGTCATGTCGGTGGTCTTCCTCGGCGAGCGCGCCCATGCGCTGCGCTGGTTCGCGGTGGTGATGGGCTTCGGCGGCGTGCTGCTCATCCTCAGGCCGTCGGGCGACTTCTTCGAGCCCCGCGTGCTTCTCGCCGTGCTCTGCGCCTTCATGTTCGCCACCTATGTGGTGCTCACGCGGCTGGCGGGGCGGGTCGACCCGCCGGTGACGAGCTTCTTCTACACGGGCGTGGTCGGCTGCGCGGTGATCAGCCTCATCGGGCCATGGTTCTGGACCGGCATGGCCCCCTGGGACTGGGCCTGGATGGCGACGCTCTGCCTCACCAGCGTGACCAGCCACTATCTGCTCATCCGCGCCTACGACATCCTGGATGCGAGCGCGGTGCAGCCGCTGAATTATCTGGGCGTGGTCTATGCCTCGCTGATGGGGCTTTTCGTGTTCGGCGAGGTGGTGCCGTTCACCACCTTCATCGGTGCTGCCGTCGTGGTGGCGGCGGGGCTGCTCTCCGTCTGGTCGGAGCGCTGGCAGCCCCGCGGCTGATCAGATGCGGGCCCCGCTCGCCGCGTCGAAGAGATAGCAGCGCGCCACGTCGAAGTTGAGGCCGATCGGGGTATCGAGGGCCTGGCGGAAGCTGCGCGAGCCCTTGGCCACCACCATCTGCTCGCCGGCGAGGGCGGAGACCAGGGTCTGGTCGCCGGTGGGCTCCAGCGAATAGAGCCTCGAGTTCAGGTGCCCCTCGCCCGCCGCCGCGACCGTGATGTCCTCAGGGCGGACGCCGAGGATCACGCCCTTGCGGCTGCCCTTGCCGAGGCCCTCCACCCGCGTCGAGGCGCCCGTGAAGGTGCCGCTCTCGAGATCGCCCTTGATCAGGTTCATGGGCGGCGAGCCGATGAAGCCCGCGACGAAGACATTGGCCGGGTTGTTGTAGACCTCGTCCGGCGTGCCGAGCTGCTGGATCTTGCCCTTGTTCATGATGGCGATCCGGTCGGCCAGCGTCATCGCCTCGATCTGGTCGTGCGTCACGTAGATGGTCGTCGTCTCCAGCCGGCGCTGGATGTGCTTGAGCTGGGCCCGCATGGTGAGGCGGAGCTTGGCGTCGAGGTTCGACAGCGGCTCGTCCATGAGGAACACGCGCGGATGGCGCACCACGGCGCGGGCAAGGGCGGCGCGCTGGCGCTGCCCGCCGGAGAGGGCGCGCGGCTTGCGGTCGAGATAGTCGCCGAGTTCCACGATGTCAGCGGCCTCGCGCACCATCTTGTCCTGCTTGTCCTTGGGCACGCCGCGCATGCGGAGCGGAAAGCGGATGTTCTCGTAGATCGACATGTTGGGGTAGAGCGCATAGCTCTGGAACACCATGGCGACGTCGCGGTCGCGCGCGTCGACGTCGTTCACCTTGTCGCCGTCGATCAGGATCTCGCCGCCGGTCGGGTCCTCGAGGCCGGCGATCATCCGCATGGTGGTGGTCTTGCCGCAGCCCGAGGGGCCCAGGAACACCATGAACTCCTTGTCGCGGATCTCGAGGTCGATCGCGTCGACACCAATGACCGGACCCCATGCCTTGCTGATCTTCTTCAGGCTGATAGACGCCATGACTCCTCGCTTCCCCCATTGTGATGCTGCGTGCATCCGCCGGGATGCCTTCCGCAACGCAGGACTTCGCCCAGCACATGGTGCGAACCCGTTCCCGCATGAGTTTTCACAAAACTGAAACAATTGCAACAGGTGAAGGCATATGTTTCGTATTAATTTGTGATTTTGGACGGTCTGCGGGGTTTCAGGAGACATCCAATCACCTTCGCACTCGCCAAAAGCCGTGCTGCAACTGCGAAGAAGAGGGTTGACGTTTAAAGAATACTTATTGACATGACGAAGCATAAAAGTATCCTATTGTGAGTTCAAAATTTCGGGAGGCCAGCATGGCGGCATTTGACGTTTCGCAAGACAAACGGCGCATCGGACCCACGACGGGCCTCGCCGCGGATCTTGCGCGCCGCCTGGACGAGACGGGCCGTCCCATCCGCGTCGGGCTCATCGGCTCCGGCGAGATGGGCACCGACATCGTCACGCAGTGCCAGCAGATGACGGGCATCACGGTCGCGGCCATCGCCGAGATCAATATCGAGTCGGCGAAGAAGGCCCTGAGGATCGCGGGCCGCCCCGAGGATGGCCACGCCGTGGCCGGGAACGCCCAGGCGTTTTCCGCGGCACTCGAAGGCGGCAAGGCCGCCATCACGCAGGATGCGCAGCTCGTCTGCACCTCGGACCACATCGACGTCGTCATCGACGCGACGGGCAAGCCCGCGGTGGGCGCCGAGATCGGACTCACGGCGATGGAGCACGGCAAGCACCTCGTCATGATGAACGTCGAGGCGGACGTCACCATCGGCGCCTATCTGGCACGGGAAGCGAGGCGCCTCGGCGTCGTCTACACGCTGGGTGCGGGCGACGAGCCCTCCTCCACCATGGAGCTCATCAATTTCGTGACGGGCCTGGGCTATCCGATCGTCGCCGCCGGCAAGGGCAAGAACAACCCGCTCAACATCGACGCGACGCCGGACCTCTACATGGAGGAAGCCAAGCGCCGGAACATGAACCCGCGCATGCTGGTGGAATTCGTCGACGGCTCCAAGACCATGGTGGAGATGGCGGCCATCGCCAATGCCACGGGCCTCATCCCCGACTGCCCCGGCATGCACGGCCCGGCGGCGGGCCTCGCCGACCTGGAAAAGGTGCTGTGCCCGAAGGAAGACGGCGGCGTGCTCTCCCGCAAGGGCGTGGTCGATTACTCGATCGGCAAGGGTGTGGCCCCGGGCGTGTTCGTGATCGCCGAGATGTCCCACCCGCGCGTGCGTGAGCGCATGCATGACCTGAAGCTCGGCCCCGGCCCCTATTACACCTTCTACCGCCCCTACCACCTGACGAGCCTCGAAGTGCCGCTGTCCTGCGCGCGCGCCGTGCTCTACCACGCCGCCGACATGCAGCCCCTCGACGTGCCGACCTCGGAGGTCTGCGCGGTGGCGAAGAAGGACCTCGCTCCCGGCGAGCGCATCGATGCCATCGGCGAGTACACCTACCGCGCCTGGATCATGACGGTGGAGGACGCGGTGCGGGGCAAGGCCATTCCCTGCGGCCTGCTCGAGGGCGGCAAGGTGACGAAGCCGATCCGCAAGGGCGAGCTTCTGACCTATGACAATTGCGCGGTGGACACCTCCTCGCGCATCGTGGCGCTGCGCCAGCGCCAGGACGACATGCTGAAGGGAGCCACGGCATGAACGCGCACAGCACCATCAAACCCAACGCCCGGCCCTTCTACCAGAAATACAGCGCGGAACAGCTCAAGGAAGCCCTGCGCAAGATGTATCTGATCCGCCGCTTCGAGGAAGGCGCGGAAGAGGCCTATATGCGCGGGCTGATCCACGGCACGATGCATTTGTCCATCGGGCAGGAGGCCTCCGCAGTGGGCTCCACCATGGCGCTGCGCAAGACGGACTACATCACCTCAACGCACCGTGGCCACGGCCACTGCATCGGCAAGGGCGCGGAGCCGAAGCTGATGTTCGCCGAGTTCTTCGGCAAGGAGGAAGGCTATTGCAGGGGCCGCGGCGGCTCCATGCACATCGCAGACGTGGCGACCGGAAATCTCGGCGCCAACGGCATCGTGGGCGGCGGGCTCCCGATCGCGGTGGGTGCCGCACTCGCCGCCAAGAAGCAGAAGCGTGACGATGTCGCGATGTGCTTCTTCGGCGACGGCGCCTCCAACGAGGGTGCCTTCCACGAGGCCCTCAACATGGCGGCGGTCTGGAAGCTGCCCGTCGTCTTCGTCTGCGAGAACAACAAGTATGGCATGTCGGTCTCGACCGAGCGCTCCATGGCGGTTGCCAATGTGGCGGACCGCGCATCGGCCTACAACATGCCCGGCGTGATCGTGGACGGCAATTCCATCGCCGACGTCGAGGAGGCGATCGCCGCGGCCATCGCCCGAGCGCGCAACGGCGAAGGCCCCTCGCTGGTCGAATGCAAGACCTACCGCACGCGGGGCCACTCGCGCTCCGACCGCAACCGCTACCGCACCAAGGAAGAGATCGAGGAATGGAAGGCGCGCGACCCCATTCCGCAATTCGAGGCGGAGCTGACGGCGCACGGCATCGCCACCGAGACCGAAATCACCGCCATCCGTGAATCGGCAGAGGCCGAGATCGCGGCGGGCATCGAATTCGCCCGCAACGGCACGGACCCCGATCCCGCCGACGTCACCCGCGACGTCTATTCTCCCGAGGCCGCCTGATGAGCACGCGTGAACTGACCTATGCCCAGGCGATCCAGGAAGCCCTGGCCCAGGCGATGGATGCCGACCCCAACGTCTTCCTGATGGGCGAGGACATCGGCGTCTATGGCGGCGCCTTCCAGGTGACGGGCGATCTTGTGCACCGCTATGGCGAAGACCGCGTGATGGACGCGCCGATCTCGGAGCTGGGCCAGGCCGGTGTGGCCGTGGGCGCCGCACTCGCGGGCTGCAAGCCGGTGCTCGAATTCCAGTTCTCCGACTTCGCGACGCTCGCCATGGAGCAGATCGTGAACCAGGCGGCGAAGCTGCGCTACATGCTGGGCGGCAAGGTGAACGTTCCGCTCGTCATGCGCTTTCCCGCGGGCTCCGGCACGGGCGCCGCGGCCCAGCACTCCCAGTCGCTCGATGCCTGGCTCGCCCATGTGCCGGGCCTCAAGGTCGTGCAGCCGTCGACCCCGGCGGATGTGAAGGGCATGCTTCTCGCCGCCATCGACGATCCGGACCCCGTCATGGTGTTCGAGCACAAGCTGCTCTACAAGATGAAGGGCGAGGTTCCGGAAGAGCCCTACCGCATCCCGATCGGCAAGGCGCATGTGGCGCGGGCCGGCCGCGACGTGACGGTGGTCGCCACCTCCATCATGGTGCACAAGTCGCTCGAGGCGGCGGAAACGCTCGCCGCCGAAGGAATCGACGTCGAGGTGATCGACCTCCGCACGCTCCGCCCCATCGACACCGCCACCATCATCGAGAGCGTGAAGAAGACCTCACGGCTTGCCTGTGTCTATGAGGGCGTCAAGACGCTGGGCATCGGTGCCGAGATCAGCGCACGCATCGCCGAGAGCGAGGCCTTCGACTATCTCGACGCGCCGATCATGCGGCTGGGCGGGGCCGAGTCGCCCATCCCCTACAACCCGCAGCTCGAGAAGGCCGCCGTGCCGCAGGTCGCCGGCATCATCGAGGGCCTGCGCAACCTGGTGAAGGGGCGCACGTAGCATGGCCGTCGAAGTCATCCTCCCGCGCGTCGACATGGACATGGCGATGGGCAAGATCAGCAAGTGGCACGTGAAGGACGGGGAGAAGGTCGCGAAGGGCGCCCTGCTCTTCGAGATCGAGACTGACAAGGCGGCGATGGAGATCGATTCTCCCGCCGAAGGCATCCTGCGCAACGTCCTGGTGAGCGAGGGCGCAAGCGCGCCCGTCGGCTCCGCCGTCGCCTATATCTATGCCGAGGGCGAGGCCATGAGCGCGCCCGCCGCCGTGAAGCCGGAAGCCGCAACGCCGAAAGCCGAGGCGCCGGCCACCGCCCCCGTGGCCTCCGCACCCGCACAGCAGGCTTCACCCGTGAACGGCGAAGCGCCGCGTGCGACGCCGCTCGCCCGCAGGCTGGCGCGGGAAGCCGGCATCGCCATCTCCGCCGTCTCAGGGTCAGGCCCGCGCGGCCGCGTGGTGGCGGCCGACGTCCGCAAGGCGGCGGATGCGGCACCCGTGGCAGCGCCCCCGCACGTGCCTGCAGCCGCGGCGGCGGAGCAATCCGTGCAGGGCCTCTACACGCCCGGCAGCTTCGACGTCATTCCGGTGGACGGCATGCGCCGGACCATCGCCGCGCGGCTCACCGAGTCGAAGCAGACGGTTCCGCATTTCTATCTCTCCGTCACCTGCCGGCTGGACAAGCTCAAGGCGGCGCGCGAGCAGCTCAACGCCTCCGCCCCCAGGGGCGTCGACGGCAAGCCCGCGTGGAAACTGTCGATCAACGACTTCATCATCAAGGCCATGGGCCTGGCGCTGCAGAAGGTGCCGGCGGCGAACGTCACCTGGGCAGGCGACTCGATCCTGCAGCACCGGACGAGCGACGTGGGCGTGGCGGTGGCGGTCGAGGGCGGGCTGTTCACGCCCGTGGTGCGCGGCGTCGAATCAAAGACGCTCGCCGCCATCTCGACCGAGATGAAGGACCTCGCCGCCCGGGCCCGCGCCCGCAAGCTGGCCCGCCACGAATACCAGGGCGGCACGGCGGCGATCTCGAACCTCGGCATGTACGGGATCGAGCAGTTCACCGCCATCATCAACCCGCCGCATGCGACGATCCTCGCCGTTGGCGCGGGCGTCGAGCGCTTCGTGCCGGTGAACGGCCAGCCGGTGCTGGCGACCGAGATGACCTGCACCCTCTCCTGCGATCACCGCGCCGTCGATGGGGCGGTGGGTGCGGAGTTGCTACAGGCCTTCCGCAGCCTTATTGAAGAACCGCTGCTGATGCTGGCCTGAAGACCGGCACGCGAGAACAAGGGGAGGCTTTCCGTGCCGCGTTACGACTATGTCTCGATGGGCTTCTACACCTATGACTGCCTGGGCTGGCCCTTCACCGAAGTGCCGCCCGGCGGGGGCACGGTGTTCATCGACGAACTGACGCTCGCCGTCTCGGGCGCGGGCGGCACCGCCGCCATCGCCGCCGCGAAGATGGGTCTCGGCACGCTGGCGGTGGCCGGCGTGGGCGACGACCTGATGGGCGACTGGGTCCTGCAGCGCCTGCAGCATTTCGGCGTCGATACGAGCTGCGTGCAGCGCGAGCCCGGCTGGAAAACCTCCTCCTCCATCGTGCTCACCCGCGCCGACGGCTCACGCCCCGCCCTTCACCGCAAGGGTGCGACGTCGGACTTCTTCGTGACCGGGGAGATGATCCCGCAGGTGACGGACACCAGGGTGTTCCACGCTGGCGGTGTTGGGCTGATGGACGCGATGGACAAGGGCCAGAGCGCCGTCGTCATGAAGGCCGCCAAGGCGGCGGGCGCCATCACCACCGTGGACGTCTTCGCGGGAAGCCCGAAGGACCTGCCGGCCATCGCCCACGTCCTGCCCTACACCGACTATTTCATGCCCTCGATCGAGGAGGCGCAGGCGCTCTGCGGCCTTACCGACCATGGCGACACGGCGAAGTATTTCCTCGACATGGGCGTGAAGGCCTGCGTGCTGACGCTCGGCGGCGACGGCGCCTATTACCATGACCGGGACGGGACGAAGTTCCGCATCCCCGCCTTCGACATACAGGTGAAGTGCACCTGCGGCTGCGGCGATGCCTTCGACGCGGGCTTCGCGGTCGGGCTGGTGAAGGGCTTCGACATGGAAAGCTGCGTGCGCTTCGCCCAGGCGACCTCGGCGCTCAACGCGACGGGGCTGGGATCACAGGCCGGGGTGAGGGACTTCGAGCACACGCTGAATTTCATGAAGACCACGTGGAAACGGCGGTGGAAAACTAGACCACGGTAGCGGCGGGATAGTCCCGCTGCGG
>VFQT010000523.1_pt1 | contig 54905 bp, 34 predicted proteins | sample 3512381 | NCBI WGS metagenome assembly VFQT01 (sample SAMN10412376, study PRJNA504923) | tailings metagenome | isolation source: Relicate 2 Philex TSF3 active mining site | place: Philippines: Tuba, Benguet | collected 2017-08-29
CCGTTGTTGTCCAGAAACTCAATGTCGTCGCCGACAAGGCTGTGACCGAATCGAAATCCTGCCGTTGCGAATTCGTTGCTGATCCCGGCGTTCACATTCGGGTTGTAGCCGCGGTATGGTCCGACGGATCCCTGTCCCAGCAGCGACGGCAGCCATTCGTTGTACGTGATCACCTGAATCTCGGCGATCACGATGGCTCGAGCCTGCTGATAGACCTCTTCGTCGCTGAGCGTTGGATTGGCCTTTGCAATCCTGTCAGCCTGATAGTTGTGTTCTCGCACGAACAGCGTTTGCAGAGCAGTCAGCTCGGGATTCTCATTGGCTCGGATATCACCCGCCATGAACATTCCGCTGGAATCCATTGGCAACAGATTCCCATCACTTGTCTTCATGCGGCCGCCGCTGAAGGTGCGAAGTGACGCCGCGGTTTCCGCATCGGAGCCGTAGACCATCGAAGCATCCAGGTAGGCCGAGATCTCATTGACCTGTTGTCGAGGATTGCTGGTGCCTGTGCCGGTGGCTTCATCAAAGCCCGATCGGGAAGTCTTCAGGACCTGAGTACCAGTGCCGGCTGGATCGAACCATGGATCGCCTTTCGGAATCGTGATCGACATGGTTTCGGTCGTGTTCCCGCCTTCGGTCAGAGTCATATCGTGGTCAATGAACTGACCCCATGCGTAGATCATCGCGGACATCAGTCGGTCACTGATTTTGTCTTCGCCACCGGAATCGGAGACCGCGTTGCTGATCGCGCGAGCACTAGGGCGATCAGTTCCTGCGACGGCAGAGATCCCGTCGGCATATTCGGCCTGAGCCAGTCTGAGAAAATCTTCGTCGGTGCTTCCCCATTCGGTATGGAGCACGTTATTGCCGGTGCCATCCAGAGTCGCCGACAGCAGTGCTCGAGTCTCCACTTCCTCCACCGCCGGTGTCACACTGGCGCAGGGGCGGGCAAATCTTCGGGAGCGGTGAAACGTTGAGAACAGCGCGCGCAGCATGACGTGTCTCCTGAACGAAGGGGTGCGGAGCGACTTCAAATCGTCCGAAGAACGCCGAGCGTTCGACTGGTCGATGAAGTTCAAAAGCGGATCAGCCCGGTGATCTGTGCCCTCGGATCACACACGGCCACAAGGAGAGGAAACGCCCGGCCCCCGCCGAGTTCAGCCACGCTTTCCGAAAAAATTTCCAGCGTCTTCAGGTATCGTTAAGCTTGCTGTGGGAAAAACATGGGCGACAGAAATCAGCGAGCGGCCGGTGTCAGCCTGTACCCAGTGTAGAGCGACTGTCCTCAATCGCTTTCACCAGGACCGAATTGGAAACGGCTGAGGACAGCCGTTCTACACAGGGCGTGTGCCGCAGGTACCGGAAACTGACGGGCAAAAGATACGGGAACCTCAGAGCATGCTTCCCCGTTCAGAGTTCAGTTTCGCCCGGGCTATCATGAGTTCCAGCATTTGAATTCGAGAATCGGCCGGTTGAAACTTTTTGACAGCTTCCAGTAGTGACAAAGCGGAATCTATTTTTCCGTGAGCAAGGCACAAGCGGATTTGAACTGACATGTAGGCAAGGTATTCGCTGCCATGCCACGAGGTTCGGGACGTCAGAGGCCACAGAAGGTTCTTTGCATCTTCCAGTCTATCCTCTTCAATGGCGTCATTTGCGAGGCTGATGATGGCAAACACATAGTCAGGAAACCGCTGATGCAATTCCAGAATGATCGCCTTCGCTTCACGTTCGTCGTCGGGCTTGCCTGTCAGTTGTAACGCTGTTGCACGATGAAACCAACAAGTCGGAAAGTCAGGGTCTGCCTGTACGCATCTGTTGGATAGCTCGAGGGACTGATCAACGTCCCGATCCTCAATCGCATGGTAACACTCAGCCAGCAGATCATTGATTTCCGGGTTCGGGTGCGGGCTGGAGTTCCAGTGGACGTCCATCGCATTCAAGCCGATCTGTGTCCATGTCCCATTGTGAAAGAAATTGATCGGGCTGTTATCGATGAAGCCTTCCTCCTTCAACATTTGCAGCGCTTCCATTCGCAAATTCTGTGGACCTCGCTTTCCAGTGGCAAATTCCAGGAGCGATTGAAGCATGTCCTGAGATCGATCCGCCATGGCAACGCGAAACGCGAGTTCGCGAGCCCTCGGATCACCGCGATCCAGCATGTGCGGAATCAAGGCTTTCAATTGAGGCCACTTACCGAATATCAGTGACGCTGTTTCACCGATTTCCGCCCCGCGCCGGGACAGGTGAGTCCTCAATTCCGTCAACAGTTCGCCGGGCATCCAGCTTGTGATGGGCAGAGCCCACGGAGCGTGTCCCTGTTTTGGCTGCCGCAGATCAGCAAGATTCTCCGACGGAAGTGAATAGCCTGGGAGTTCCTTTTGCGAAAGTTGCCAGTTGGCGATTGCTTCATCACGTCGATCCAGCCGAAACAGTGCGACTGCCTTGTATTGACCGGCAATGCTTCGATGTTCGGTTCCGACCTCGTTCAGCCTTTCAGAAAGGCCAGCGACTTCGAGTACCGCTTCGTCATCGCCCAGGAAGCTAAGCAGCTCAAGAAGCTTCAGCACGCCGTCTGAAATTGACTTCGAATCGGCATCAAACGTTTCCCTCAGAAATGCTGTGGCTCTTGCCGCCGTGTCTTTGGCTTCCTGCAGGCTGCCACTGAGAAACGACAGAACTCCGAACTGCGATTGTGCAAACAGGTTGTTCGGAAATCGAATCGCTGTTTCTCGTGCCTGGCTTTGAGCTTCTTTGAATCTGCCAAGCTGAAACCACGACATGATCAGGTTGTTGCGTACTGATGGCAAATCGGGCTTCAGCCGAATCAGTTCTTCGGCCAGTCTCGCAGCCTCTGCAAACTGATGGCCGCTGATGTGATGCAGGACTCTATCATGCATGGCAAGAATCGGCAGTTCGTCCCGAGTCAGCCCGAATGCCTGCAGCGGATCATCGATGTTCTTCTCGAGTACTTCCAGCGCCGTTCGTGCCTTCGACGCTCTCGGGCTATCAGGCCAGCGTTCCAGAAAGGCACGATATGACAGCATCGCGAGGCCAAATCGCTGTCGGAAGAGATAGGTCTGAGCCAGAATCAACTGAGTATCCGGGTCGTTGGGACGCAGCCGAGAAAGGACTGGCGCCACCTTTTCCATGCCGATGTAGTCGCGTCGATCCTGGTAGAAGGAAAGCAGCTCTTCATGGATGTCCGCATTGCCAGGGAATCGGCGACGCGCATCAAGCAGCGTGTCTTCTGCCTCTTCAAACTCACGATCTTCCATCAGCGAACGTGCTGCGATAATCACGTTTCGAATCTCGCGCGGAGGCAGCGCGTTTTTGAGGCGTTCTTTGGAAGTGCGATCCTTCTTCTGCTGCTTCCTTTTGACTTCCTTCTGATGCTTCTTCTGATCTCGTTTCGACACGGGAATGCCTCTGTTGTTTGAACCGCTCATGAACATGCCCACCGCCTTGTTGAGCACAGCCCGTGAACTATCGGCTGATCATCGAAGCGCGGCAAGTCAGGCAGAGCAAAGTTCCGGCAGGAGAAAGCTGTGCTATTCAACGCGATTTGCTGTTGTGGTCGGACGTTCTCTCGGCGAATGCCAAATCTCATTCGTCTTCTTTCGATTCTTTCGGCCAACACCACGGAATTGCGAGTTGGGTAACATGCCCGGGAGTCACTGTCTGTTCGCAGTTCTTATTCATGCCTGAAGTCGTACACAACTTCGATCGGAACCTCTCGTCCCCCCACAAGTTCCACGATCCATGTGTCACGGGCTGCAGTAGTTCCGTCTTTGACAAATCTGGCAGCAGCTGCAGAAACCTGAGATTTCACATAGCAATGCTCTTTGCCAGAAAACGGCACGGCTGAAAAGGCACTGGCAAACAGGCGACTCCGAATTCCACGAATGCGAGCACCATACTGCAGACTAAGTCGCTGCGGCTTGAAGACGATCTGATCGTTTGTCTGATCGTGAATCGTTACTTTCGTGGCGCCCGACAGTTCTACCTCAGGCGGACAGTCAATATACAGCGGAAATTCCGAGACGCCTTTGAGCCCCGAACATTTGATGCAGGCAAATCCCTGAAACTCGCCATCAAACTCATCCGCGAGTGACAAGGTCAGAATGCTCACAGAAGTACCGTCTGTGTGGCTTTCCTTCAGAGTGAACGACATGCCGGGAATACACTCCGGAATACCGGTGACACGAAAATCAGCCGGACCGCGAATCCGCATGCTCTGTGAACGCCGATGTCTCACCGGCACACTGGAGAAATCAAAATGTGATCTGTCCACAGAAATGTCTGAGATGATATTTGCCGACGCAGTGATGCTGGCAGACCGACCACCAGTCAAGCCGAAGCCGACTGGTACTCGATCAAGAACCCCCACGCGGATTTCCAATGGCGATATCTCAAGGGCAGTGCCAGTTGCATCGCAGTCCTCTGGCTTAACTCTGACATGAAAACCGGTGCACGCTTCACTTTGCCCGGATTCGAGTCCAGGGAAGTCCCAAAGTGGAACCTTGACCTTCACGATCCTGGGAACGAACGTTCCCTTGATGACCGTGCCGAAATCGATCGACGGCTTCTCTGTGTCGCCAGTGTTGCCGGGGACCAGGCAGGCCAAAATCGCAATGACAATCATCAAGCTGCTAACAGTCATTTGCATGGTCACTAACACAAACGGATGACCTTCCGATACCACAGCACGAAGAAGTTTACGCAAACAAAGCGCAGTCGCAAATGCCGGAGAGACTTCCACAGATGCCACGTTGGTCGGACGTCACAGAGATTGGTCGGAAACTGACTGTCAAATTGAACGTAGTGCGCGACAGGTCGTCAATCTCGAATATCGTGGAATCCGAGTCTATCCGCCGCGTTCTATGCAAGCCTGGTGTTTGGGCAGCAAGATTGTCCTCAATCGCCTTCACCAGGACCGAATTGGAAACGGCTGAGGAGAGCCGTTCTACACTTCAGGATCCACGATGTACCCGGTTCTCCTTTGAGGCCGAAAAGAAACGGAAGAAGCGAAAAGTTGAAAGCGACGACTCTCGCCGGACCCGTCTGCGATTATTTTCTGTCGCCCATTTTCTGTCAGACCATAAGCGCAACCACCGCATTGCTCGTCCCGCCCCCGAGTTTGCTGACGCTCGTTCGACCCCTCCCTTCGCTTCGCGTGGGTTGTGGTGGCTGATGGCAATCCGGGGGCAGGCTGTTCATAATGACGTCGCTGGTTTGTTCAGTCTGCTTGTTCTTCCTCCGCTACTCTCGCCCGCAAAGAGAATTCTGACATGATATCCCGCCTTGTTCGTCGATGGACGCTGTTGTTTGTTGCACCGATCGGATGTGCGTCTGTGATCGGGCTGCTGCCTGCTTCGGTGAGTGCTCAGCCGCCGGGGAATGTTCAGTGGAAGATGCACACGATCAACGATCAGTCTCCGTACGAAGCCTGCGGAGCGGCGGACTTCAATGGAGACGGAAAGATCGACGTCTTCAGCGGCGATTCGTGGTATGAAGCTCCGAGCTGGACGAAGCACAAGGTTCGCGAGGTGCCAGCCAGCGGCCCGAATCCTCATTACTACGAAGACTTCTGTGATGCGGCGATGGATGTGAACGGCGATGGTCGAGCGGATATCGTGACGTGCAATTATTTTGGCAAGCGAGTTGGCTGGGTTGAGAATCCCGGCGGCGATGCAACGAAGCCGTGGACCGAACATGAGATTGATCTGCCGGGGAACATGGAGACCGGAGAACTGGTCGACATCAATGGTGATGGTCGTCCGGATTTTCTTCCCAATCCAGGCAATGTGGTCGTGTGGTATGAGCTCGTGGCGCAGAAGCCATCTGTGGAATGGAAGCGTCACGAGTGCGGTAAAGAAGGCGCTGGTCATGGTGTTGGGATTGGAGACATCAACAGCGACGGCCGGCGTGATATTGTGACTCCGAAAGGCTGGTACGAGCAGCCTGCGGATGCCAACGCGACATGGACCTTTCATCAGGAATTTGAACTCGGCGCGGCCGGGATTTTCATTCTGGGGTACGATGTCGATGGGGACAAACTGATGGATATCATTGCCGGCAACGGGCATGGATTTGGTTTGTACTGGCTGAAGCAGTCCAGTGCGGATGGCAAGCGAGTCTGGACGAAGACTTCCATCGACGACACATTCTCCCAGGTCCACACTCTGCTGCTTGCAGATCTAGATGGACATGGCGAACCGGAGCTCGTAACTGGCAAGCGAGTCTATGCGCATGAAGTCGAACCAGGGGCGACGGATGCGTCAGTGGTTCTGTACTTTCAGTTTGATCGAAGTAAAGCTCAGTGGAGCCGTCGCACGATCTTCCATGGCGATCCTGCTCTGAACGCACCGAAGGATGCAAAGGACCGCTGGGCTCTGAAGGACTTTCCGAAAGGAACCGCCGGAACCGGTCTGCAGATGGCGGCCATTGATATCGACGGCGACAAAGATATCGATCTCGTCTGTCCCGGGAAATCAGGGCTGTATCTGTTTGAAAACCGTGGGACGAAGTAGGTGCAGAGATGGAGCAAGTGCTGCGAATCTTCGATGACCATGCGACAGCAGACCATGCAACTCGGGCAGACAATATTCAGTTGACCTGCCTGCAGCGGTTTGAAGCCTTTATGGAAATCATGAGCCCCTATTATGAAGCTGCCGGCGGACTTCAGAGAATTTGTCGAATTGTCGAGCTCTCTGAAGTCGTCGACGATGGTCCCTGGGAAGTTCTCCATAAATCAGATCGGCAATGATCTTCTGCGTTGGCGAGGAATTCAGTCCACGCTTCATAGGCCGTTTTCATCGCGATCGTTTTGGCCGAATTCTTTGCAGATCGTGTTAGGCATCGTAAGGAATGAGGCATGGGCTGAGCCGTCCGATGACTCGACACCGGAGGGCTCGCGCCCTTCCGCTACTTGCCAGTTGGTTGTTTCACTTCGTGCAATGACGTTGCCCGTCATGTCAGGAGCTTGTTATGAATGCGAGTTGCATCCGGAGCATCGGGCTTCTATGTCTGCTCTTCGCACAGGACACACTTCACGCCGCTGACTTTCGGGCCGGGGCGGCGATGGTGGACGTTTCGCCGATCGTGTTTCCGGTTCGAGTGAACGGGATGGTGGAGGAGCGGTCGGCGACGATAGCTCAGGATCGTCTGATGAGTCGAGCGCTGGTGCTGGATGATGGGACGACGCGGCTTGCGATTGTGGTCGTTGACAGTCTCATGCTGACTCGTGACATGCTGGACGATGTGAAGCAGCAGGCATCGCAGCAGACAGGCATTCCGGTGGAACGTATGCTGATTTCCGCCACGCATACTCATTCCGCTCCGTCAGCGATGCCGTGTCTCGGAAGTCGAGCTGATCCGGAGTACTCAGTGTTTTTGCCAGGTCAGATTGTTCGCAGCATCGTGCAGGCCAATGAGCGCCTTGTTGCGGCTCAGGCGGGCTGGGCTGTGATTACTGACGACCAGCACAATCATTGTCGTCGCTGGATTTTTCGTTCCGATCGCATGGTGATGACGGATCCGTTTGGGCAGCAGAACGTGCGAGCCCACATGCATCCGGGGCACCTGAGTCCCAATCATGTGGGGCCATCCGGACCTGCGGATACCGACCTGACTCTGCTGGCCATTCAGACTCGCGAAGGGCAACCCCTCGCTGTGCTTGGCAATTATGCGATGCACTATTACGGTTCGCCGCTGGTCTCGGGTGACTTCTGCGGTCGGTTTGGAGATGTGTTTGCCGAACTGATTGGTGCCTCACGACAGCAGCCAGCTTTTGTCGGCATGATGTCGCAGGGAACCAGTGGCGACAGCATGTGGCCGGACTACAGTCGCGCGGCAGGTCGAAACGATCTCGATGCGTACACGCGCGCGGTCGCGGAAAAGGCGGCCGCCGCCTACAGCACGATCCGGTTTCGCAGCGACGTGACTCTGGCGATGGCCGAAGCCACGCTCAAACTGAATCGACGAACGCCGGACGATGAGCGTATGAAATGGGCCACCGATATGATGGCCAAAGTCGGTGATCGTCTGCCGCAGGGATGGTCCGAAGTCTACGCGTTCGAACAGAAGTACCTGCGAGAAGATCCCACAGCGGAGCTTCGCCTTCAGGCCATTCGCGTTGGTGACCTTGGCATCACGGCGATTCCGGATGAAGTCTTTGGCATCACTGGTCTGAAGCTGAAGCAGCGCAGTCCGCTGCCGTTGACGATGAACATTGAACTGGCCAACGGTGCGGAAGGCTACATTCCGCCGCCGGAGCAGCATGTTCTGGGCGGCTACACAACATGGCCCGCAAGGACCGCCGGACTGGAAGTGCAGGCCGAACCACAGATCGTGAAGACTCTGACGCAGCTACTGGAAGCGGTGTCGGGGCAACCGGCGAGGCCGGTGACCGATGAAGCTCACGCCTACGCGCGCGAAGTTCTCGCCTCCAGGCCCACAGCGTATTGGCGTCTGGGTGAGATTGAAGGAACACCAGCAAATCTGTTCGGGGCGACCGGATTTGCCGCGAGCGATGCCACCGGCCAGCATCCGGCGCTCTATGAGCCTGGGGTTGCCTTCTATCTTCCGGGGCCACGCGGAAATGGTTTGCAGCAGGCTCCGCGCGGCAATCGAGCCGTTCAGTTTGCGGGCGGGCGGCTGCATGCTCAGGTACCGAATCTGCCGCAAAACTATTCGTTCGAATGCTGGGTCTGGAATGGTTATCCGAACAGCGATCGAGCTGTCACGGGCTATTTCTTTTCACGAGGCGCGGCCGGCAACGCGAAGGCTCCTGGAGATCATTTGGGAATCGGTGGCAACTATGCCGGCAAAGGCTGGGATGGCAAGCTGCTGCTCTTCAACGGCAACGATCGTGATGAAGCGATGGCTGGCCGAACCATTCTGAGTCCTCGCACGTGGCATCATGTGGCCTTCGTGCGGAATGGCTCACGAGTAACCGTGTATCTCGATGGCAACAAGGAGCCAGAGATTGACGGCGAACTGACGCCCACGTTTTCCAGCGCGACGGACGAACTGTTTCTCGGTGGTCGAACGGATGGTCTCTTCGGGCTGGAAGGTCGCCTGGATGAAGCCGCTGTCTACGACCGTGCACTGCCAGCGGAAGAAGTTGCTTCGCACTACACGACCGCAGCAGCCAGCCATGATCCTCAGATCAACGAGACGATTCCTCGGCCGGATTCCGAGCCGATCTCAGCCGCCGATTCCCTGAAGAAGATTCATGTGCGTGATGGCTTTGAGGTTCAGCTTGTCGCTGCGGAGCCTCTGGTGATTGATCCTGTCGCGATTGACTGGAGCACAGATGGACGACTTTGGGTTGCCGAGATGGCGGACTATCCCAATGGCATGGATGACCAGGGCAAGCCTGGCGGTCGCATTCGATTTCTGGAAGACACGGACAACGATGGACAATACGACGCCTCTACCGTGTTTCTGACGGATATCCCGTTTCCCAACGGAGTCATGTCGTGGGGCAAAGGCGTTCTTGTTACCGCAGCGCCGGAGATCTTCTACGCGGAGGACACGGATGGTGATGGCAGGGCGGATGTTCGCAGAACGCTGTACTCGGGATTTCTGGAAGGCAACCAGCAGCTTCGAGTCAACGGGTTGCGCTGGGGCCTGGACAACTGGATTCACTGTGCGAGCGGAAGTCATCATCCTGGTTACGGAGCAGACAGCCAGATTCTGTCTCACGTGACGCAGCAGCAGACCTCCGTAGGCAGTCGCGACTTTCGGATTCGACCTGAGACCGGAGACATCGAACCTCAGAGCGGCCCTTCTCAGTTTGGTCGCAACCGTGATGCCTGGGGACAGTGGTTCGGAGAGCAGAACAGCTATCCTCTGTGGCACTATGTTTTGGAAGACGGCAACATCCGACGCAACCCGCATTACGCGCCGCCGGATCCTCGAAAGCTGCTGACGCCATCGAATCCAGAAGTCTATCCGGCTGCTCCGCCGGAGAAACGGTTTCATAGTTTCGAACAGTCCGGGCGTTATACGTCGGCGTGTTCCGGAATGATCTATCTGGATGATCTGCTGTTTGCGGATTCATCATCGACTGGAGTTACTGAAAATGGTGCTTTGGCTGTACAGCACGTTTTCACGTGCGAGCCGTTCAGTAACCTGGTTCAGCACAATCTTCTGATTGATGATGGCGTTTCGTTTCGTCTGGAGCGAGATCCTGCGGAGGAAGGAGCAGCGACGGACTTCTTTGCTTCAGAGGATCGCTGGTGTCGACCGGTGATGGTTCGCACGGGACCTGACGGAGCTTTGTGGGTCGTGGACATGTATCGATACATGATCGAGCATCCTCAGTGGCTGCCAAAGGAAGGACAGGACGAACTTCGGCCTTTCTTTCGATCGGGCGATGACCGAGGCCGCATTTATCGCATCGTGCCAAAGCAGGCGTCGCGTGCCGCAAACCCGCCAGCGTTTCTGAAACAGCGAACGAATCGTGATCTGGTCGCCGATCTGATCTCTGACCTGGAGAGCCCAAACGGATGGATACGCGACAATGCTCAGCAGCAGCTGGTAGCTAACGGTGATTCGTCCATCGTAGCCTCGCTGGAGAAGATACTCTCGAAGAGCTCCTGGGCGACCGCACGCGTACATGCACTGTGTACTCTGAGTGGTCTCGGATGTTTGAAGGATCATCACATTCTGACGGCGATCAGGGATCCGCATCCGGCGGTGAGGCGCTGGGCCGTTCGGCTGGCTCCGGAAGCTGGTGTGCCGCTGGAACTGCTCACGTCGCTGGTCAATGATCCTCATCTCAAAGTGCGACTGGAACTCGCCAATTTGGCTGGGCAATATCGACAGTCGGGATCGGGAGATGTGCTTGCCGAATTGCTGATGAAGACTCCGGATGCGTATCTTCGAGCCGCCGTGATGAGTTCTCTTCACCGCGACAATGTGAGCGTTGTGACCGAACGATTTCTGATGGCCGTTCGAGATGATCCCGGTGTGGCGAACGAGTCATCGCGGCTCGCCGGGTATTCAGAATCCGATCGTGATGACATGTGCTCCGTGCTGTGCGCGCAGGCCGCTCTGATTGGTAACGCAGCGACTTTGGATCCGATCCTCATGCTGCTGACAGTCGATTCGGAGACGCCGCCTTCCGCATGGCAGATGAAAGGACTCAGTGGCCTCCTGCGTCAGGTGTCCGGCGACTGGACTCGTTTGACCAACGTGATCGGCGGCGACGTGATCAAATCACGCTTGATCGCGACCCTCGAGACTGCTCGCCGCGTGGCGATTGATTCAGCCTCTGAGACCGCTATTCGTGCTGCGGCGATCGAGCTGGTTCTGATGGACGAAGGATCGAAGCAGAATGAGGAACTCGTGCGATCACTTTTGACGCCGCAGACATCAACTGACCTGCAGCAGGCGGTGATTCAGCGACTTGGTGAACATCGATATGAGTTCACGCCGGCAATTCTTCTGTCTTCATGGTCCGCGTACACTCCAGCGGTTCGAGCCGCCGTGCTGAATCTTCTTGCCACAAGACCCGAATGGCTGACTCCGCTTCTGGAACACATGGAAGCCGGACGTGTGCTGGTCGCCGAACTGGACGCTGCCACTCGGCAAAGGCTTTTGACGACTCGAGACGAAGCTCTCAAATCTCGGCTGCAGAACTTATTCGCCGCAGATGGAAATTCTGATCGACGGAAGGTCATTCAGCAGTTGCAGTCGGTTCTGACAATGAAGGGCGACGCATCCCGCGGGGAAGCGATCTTTCGCAAGCGATGCTCAACGTGTCACCGGCAGAATGGCTTTGGTTCGGAAGTGGGACCGAATCTGGCATCGCTGACCAATCGGACGCCGGAGACTCTTCTGACGGCCATTCTTGATCCGAGCGCCGCTGTCGAAGCGAAGTATCTGAACTTCGTCGCCGTCACAACTTCCGGTCGCAGTGTGACAGGAATCCTGACGACTGAAACCGCCAGCAGCCTGAAGTTCGTCGCTGCCGAAGGCAAAACGGAAACACTGCTGCGAACCGAGATTGAAGAACTCAAAAGCACCGGCAAATCACTGATGCCGGAAGGGCTTGAGAAGGACGTGACACCGCAGGAGATTGCGGACGTGATGGAGTTCGTGAGAGTGTTAAAGCAGTAATTCCTTCCCCGTCTTTCTGCCGAGCAGCCAGGGTTGGAGATGTGTGTCAGCGGTGTCTGTTTTAATGACACTTTATTGACACTTTATCGGCAGTCTCTTAGTCTGTGCCCGATGTTTGGCGACTCGCCGCTTTCCTGTTGTCACGGGCCATCAGCCACAGACTGCAGAGAACCGCAAAGGATCGGGATTGTCAGTTTTGCAGTGACAGGAGTCTGACTGGCGCATGTTCGAGCCTCGTTTCAGCATTACCGGAAAGATGGCTCGCCACTTGATGAGGCTTGAGGCCGACCGGGATGCCGTTGCTTCTCTGCCGCTCACCGCATCGCTGTTGAACTCACTGCGCCGAACAGCTCGACTTCTTTCGACTCATTACTCTACTCAGATTGAAGGCAACCAACTGTCACAATCTCAGGTGGCCGCCGTGATTGAAGGGGAGGGCAACTTTCCCGGTCGAGAACGGGATGAAGCAGAAGTCCGAAACTACTTTGCGGCGCTCACGTATGTGGAATCCATCAGTCAGCGGAACGCGGTGCTGACGGAACGCGAGATCCGGACGATTCATGGTCTTGTTATTTCCGGGCGACAGAAGGCTTCCGCCTGGCGAAAGCAGCAGAATGTTGTTCGAGATGCCCGGACCGGCGGGATCATCTACCTTCCCCCAGAGCCATGCGATGTCCCCGGACTGATGAAGGAGTTCGTGCGGTGGGTCAATGTCTCTCTTGAAGAAGCTGAGTTGCCAGTTCCCGTGATTGTTGCCATTGCGCACTATCAGTTTGCCACCATTCATCCCTATCTCGATGGAAACGGTCGAACGGCCAGGCTTCTTTGTGGCTTGCTGCTGCGAAGAAACAGTTATGGTCTCAAGGGGATCTATTCGCTTGAAGAGTACTATTCGGAAAGCCTGCCCGATTACTACAACAGCCTCGCAATCGGTGGCAGCCACAACTATTACTTTGGCCGCGCGGAGGCTGACATTACTCCGTTCGTGTCCTACTTCGTTGAAGGAATGGCGGCCGCGTTCGGCAACGTGCGAAAAAAAGCGGAAGCGTTCGGCAAGCGGCGCGCGTCAGATCAGTCTGTGTCATTGCGTGAACTGACTCCTCAGCAGCGCCAGGCACTGGGCCTGTTTGCTCACCGTGCGCATGTCTCCCGAAATGAGATTGCTGCATTCTTCAAACTGCCCGAACGACGTGCATACCTCTTATGCAATCGCTGGGTGAAATGCGGGTTCCTGATCACAACTGGTACAGCGAAGAAGAATCGCCGGTACCATCTCGCGGAGAAGTACCAGCACCTCTTCGAAGAAATCTGAACCAGCCACCAGTACTTTTGGGAAGTCCTCTACTTCCTGAACATGATGAAGCCGAACAAATCGCGGACTTCGTCGTCGCTGAGTTTGTCGAGCATGCCGTCGGGCATAAGGGACTTGCCGGTGTTCTTTGATTCTTCAATGTCGCTTCGAGGAATCGTCAGCTGTTCTTTGTCGGTCTGAACGACGACAGCCTGCTCCGTTTCGGAAACGATAACTCCGTTCAGGACTCGGCCATCTTTCAGTGCAATGACAGAAGTCGTGAACTGTTTGGGAACGACCGAACTGGGGTCGATGATGTTCATCAGCAGGTATTCCAGATTGCTGCGGTTGGCTCCGGTCAGATCAGGAGCAATCACTTTGCCTTCGCCGTAGAGCTTATGGCAGCTGGCACAGTTCTTTTTGAACAGCTCCGCTCCGTTGTCCAGATTGGTCTTCGCCAGCGTTTCCTTTGTGAGTACCTTCTGCCACTTTTCGATGGCGGCTTTGCGAGCTTCCGGAGTTTCCTGGACGACGCCCCAGCGAGCTTCCAGGACACTGCGAATATGGTCATCGTTGAAGGCCAGAAGCTGCCTCACCTGAGCCGCCGTCATTTCCTTCGCGTCAATTCGTCCGGCTTCCAGTGCAGTGATCAGTTCGTCGGCCCAGGCCTTTCGGCTGGCCATCGTGTCAATCGCAAGTCCTCGATTGCCGTCCTTAAATCCGCCCATGCGATTCAGCAGTTCCTTTGCCGTGTTTGGATGGTCGAAGCTGGCGAGAGCCTGAATCACCGTCCCATAGACCGCTCGATCGCCGAGCAAATTGAAAAACATCGGCAGTGAGTCCGCATCCTTCGCCTGAGCCAGTGCTCTGATGGCCTGATCGCGGGCGACGTAGTCCTGAGAACCGTCGCCGGCAAGCTTGCGCAGGGTTTCGAGAGATGCACCGTCACCGAACAGCAGGCCAAGTGATTCTGCGGCGACAGCGATGTTTTTGTCTCCGGAATTTCGAAGCTGACCTTCGACTGTTTTCCATGACGCTGGCGGGGCAACTTTCGATCGTCCCGCAAGTCCTCGCATCACACCGTCAAGCATCGCGGTCGCCTGAGCCAGTTGTTTGGATTCCGCCTGGGTCCCGATGATCGACAGCAGCTTCGCCGCGGCTTCCGGGTTCTTGTCGATGTCCATCATGATGCGTCGAGCTGCGAACTGCTGAAGTTTTGGCACAGAACCCAGCAGTTCGAGCTTACCTTCCTGGGCCACGATTGGTTCGACAGCGTACCAGGTCATCAAAGTCAGCTGATTCTCCGCGGCAATGGTGGCCGAATTCTTCGGGTCACTGAAGATAGCTTTGGCAAGGCAGTCGCAGGCACCTTTGTTTTGGAACTTTGGAATGGCTGAGACAAACGCCAGGAGTACGTTTGCAGGCTGTTCCTTCGCGGCAACCTTCATCAAGGCCTGAAGATGAGTACCTCGACGCTCAGACGTTGATGTCGCCAGTGCCACCGCGGCGGCTCGAACGAGCGGGTCAGAAGAATCGAGAGCGTCATGAATTTTGGCGTCGCTGTTTCCGCCAAACGCTTCCGTGAACAATAGTCGCAGAGCAGACTCGCTGCTGGCACTGCCGGCCAGAGAGCGACCTGAAATTTCCCCGGCGGCCACAAGTTCCTGGCGGATGCGTCGAGCATGTCGTCCGAACCAGTCTGGCTTGTTGATCCAGTCGGCATTCAGGAATGCAAGACGATTATCGCCCGACACAACCTGACGCTGTGCCTCTGTCAGCTTCGGTGTTCCATAAGCAATGCGGTAGATTCGTCCGCTGGTTCGGTGAATCCCATCGTGGTCATGACATTCGCCGTTGTCCGACCAGTCGGCGACGTACATCGCTCCTTCGGGCCCCATCTTGATATCGACACCGCGGAACCATGGATTCTTCACGAGCATGAAGTCAGGTTCGCGGCGGCCGACGTAGCCACTGCCTTCGCGATCGAGTCGATTTACATTGATGCGTCGACCGTGAGTATTGCACATGAAAATCTTCCCGAAATACTCCTTCGGGAAATTGTCACCCTGATAGATCAGAGCGCCGACGTGGGAGTGACCGCCGCCGAGATCATTGGCCTTGCCGTCTCGACTATCCGTCCACTTCATCTTTGTGTCCCAGTGATAATGATCGGCCGTCATATCCATCAGCTCGAAGCTGTACGGATTGAAGTCCTGGCCATACATACGTTGATAGCGAGCACCGGGAATGACGTGCCAGAGATGCCCCTGGACATTGTTCGTCATGAAGAACTGGCCGTCTTCGTTGTAATCCAGTCCCCAGGGATTGGTTGTGCCGTGGCATACGACTTCGACAATCTGCTTTGTGGGATGATATCGCCAGACGCCGCAGTTCATGAAAGGACGTTCTTCCTTTGGCGTTCCGGGAACTCCGGGGTATGACGTATCGACAATCCCGTGGCGTCCGTAGAGCCAGCCATCGGGGCCCCAGATGAGACCGCTCACAAAGTTGTGACCACAGTCCTTGCTCCAGCCATCCAGCATCACAACGGGTTCGCTGTCCGGAACATCATCGCCGTTCTTGTCCGGAATGAACGACAGAGTTCCATCATGAAGAACCCACAGTCCTCCGAAGCCCCACGTGAGGCTCGTCAGCATAAAGCCTTTGTCCCAGAACACCTTTCGAGAATCGTGTTTGCCGTCGCCGTTCGTGTCTTCCAGAATGACGACCCGATCCCGCAGCTTCGTTTCATAGGGCCCGCCGCTGTACGTGTAATTTTCCGCAACCCACAGGCGTCCTCGATCATCGAAGTCCATGCAGATCGGCTGCTGCACGTCGGGTTCACCGGCGAACAGAGTCACATTGAAGCCAGGAGGAACTTCAATCAGCTTCACCATCTCGTCGGGCGAAGGAGGATTAGAATCCGGCGGGTCGGTATTGAACGCCTTTGGAAATTCATCCGCCAGCAGACCGGCACTGAGCATCGCTGGAAGCAGACCGGCGAGACAGCATAGTGTGAAAGACAGACGAATAAACAAAAGACGACTCATGGAGAGATCCTGTGGGAAGTGTTCACCGAGGCAGAATGCGCGGAGCTGAAGTTTGACCTGTCGCGGACCTGGATTCAATCAATGCGATTGGGTGGTGAGCACTGATGGCCAGCAGAAGCCTGACTGTTCCTATGCCAGTCGGTATTCCCTCCTCCAGGGGAGTTAGAGCAGGTGGGGCACTTTGCGATCGGCGGAGCTCAGCTTGCAGGTAACTTCCAAGCCGTGCTAAAGTCGGCTTTTTACGGGACTTTTGCGGCATAGGCCGCCATTTGCAACGAGAGACCTCAATGTCAGCAGGGAGAGGTTTTCTTCACGGAGTGTCAGGTGCGTGAGCTTTCGTTTTTGAGCCAGATCAGTGCTCGCTGCAGGGCTGCGAGCACTGTCAGGGAAGTGCTGTCCATGACGACTGAACTGGTCGTCCAGGCGATTTCTGTGAGTCGATGTGGCTTCATGCTTCTTGATCGAGATCGGGGGGTGTTGAAAACCGATGATTCGTATTTCCATTCAGACCATGAGCCGATTTTGAGTGAATTCCCGCTCACGTGCGGCATTGTCGGCAGGACAATCCGAGGTGGTGTGCCGTTCCGCGCTGGCGATGTGAAGTCCGATCCGGATTACTTCGAGTTTGATCCACGGACTCGATCTCAGATGTGTCTGCCGCTGCATGCTGGTGGCGAAGTGATCGGCGTAATGAATCTGGAGGATCGTCAGCTCGGTCGATTCTCTGATGCCGACGAACAGGTGTTGATTCTTGCTTTGGATTTTGTGTCATCCGCTATTGAGCGATGTTGGGCGACCGAAGAGTTGCGGTCGAGGCAGATTCCTGAAGATGATCTGGTACAAAGTGCTCGAAAGTTTCGTGATCTGGCAGATGCGATCCCACAGATTGTCTGGATTGCTGATGCGGACGGCAGCTTGACGAATCTGAATGCCAAGGCGACGGAGTACACCGGAATCGGAACGGCGAATCTGACCGGCTGGTCATGGGACAAGGTGATCCATCCGGATGACCTGCCGGAGACTGTGATGTTATGGAACGAATGTCTGAAGGATGGGCAGCCTCGAGACATCGCATTGAGAATCAGACGCGCCGACGGGACGTACCGGTGGCACATTACTCGCCAGGTCCCGGTTTCAGATGACTCAGGCAGAATTACGACGTGGTACGGGACATGCACTGATGTGGAAGAACTCAAACGCACGGAAGCCTCATTGCAGGAAAGTGAATCGCGATTCCGACTGCTGATGGAAGGGGCTGCTGACGCGATCGTCTGGGCTGATGCAGAATCCGGTCTTCTGACAAACTGCAACCATGCTGCGGAAGTATTGCTCGGGCGAAAACGGCACGAGATTATCGGTCAGCCTCAGTCGTTCCTTTATCCCCCTGAAGATGTCACTCGCTGTCAGGAATTGTTCGGGCAACTGGTGCTTCACCAAATCCCTGCGCCTTCAGAAGTTCAGGTGATTCACAAAGACGGAACCAGAATCGACGTCGCCGTATCGCCCTCAGTGACTCAGATCAAAGGCCAGAGGATCATTCAGGGGATTTTTCGCGACATCTCTTCCCGAAAGAAAGCGGAACAAACGATCCAGAAACTCAGCTCTTTTCGGGAAACCATCATTCGGACGGCGGCGGAAGGCATTTGCGTCTGCTTCCCGGTTGCCGATTTTCCGTATGTCGCTTTCTCAGTCTGGAATGACCGGATGACGGAGATCACCGGCTACACCATGGAGGAGATCAACAGCCTCGGATGGTATCAGACGCTGTATCCTGATCCTGACATTCGAGCCCAGGCGATTCAGCGCATGGCGGCGATGCGAACCGGGGAGGATCTCAGAGGAGAGGAGTGGGACGTCGCCTGCAAGGGAGGCGGGAGTCGCACGATTTCTATTTCGACTTCAATCATAGAAATGGAGGATGGTGTTTCTGCTGTTGCCGCTTTGATTCAGGATATCACAGCGCAAAAGCAGGCCGTTCAGATGCTGCGAGACAGTGAGCGAGAGCTGAAGTTGTTCAGGGATCTTGTGAACTGGACGAACGACACGATTCATGTGATTGACCCGGCGACAAGTCGGTTCCTCGATGTCAATGAACGAGCCTGTGAGAGGCTTGGTTACACACGTCAGGAAATCCTGAAGCTTGGTGTCATCGATATTGACTCGAATCTCCCCGATCTTTTCGCATGGAAGGATCATGTCCGAACGGTTGCTGCTGCGGGAAGCATGTTGCTGGAAGGTATTCAATGTCGAAAGGACGGCACACAGTTCCCCGTGGAAGTCAATGTGCGACATGTGGTTGTGGATCAAAAGGAGTATCTCGTTGCAATTGCCCGCGACATTTCAGAGCGGCGCCATGCTGAGGCGGTACGGTTGCGAACGCTGAACGAATTGCGAACTTCTGAAGAGCGGTTCTCGAAGCTGTTTCATGCAAGTCCGTTTTCGATCATTGTTGCCTCCTATCCTGACGGAAGGATCGTTGAGGCGAATGAAGCTTTTCTGCGGCTGTTTGAATTTCAGCTTCAGGATGTGATCGGTCGAACGACTGGTGATCTCGGCATCTGGGAAGACTCAGAAGAGCGACAGCGCATGCTGGACGCCCTGAAGAGTCATCAGTCTGCACGTAACATGGAGTATCAGTTCCGGACGCAGTCCGGACGCCCTCTGTCTCTGATGATGTCGGTGGAACTGATCCAGCTGGATGGGGCGCTTTATTCGCTGGCAATGTCCATTGATATCACTGACCGCAAGAAAGCCGAGCAGGCCCTTCGGGAAAGTGAGACGCGATACCGAAGCCTCTTTGAGACCTGCGGAGACGCCATCTTTATTCTCGATCTTCAGGGGGGAATTCGGTCGGCAAACCCTGCGGCGGCCAGAATGCATGGTTACGAAGTTCATGAAATCGTAGGGATGAGTATTCGTGATCTGGATGTTCCTTCTGACGCAGAACAGGTTCATGACCGCATGAAGCTGCTTCTTTCCGAACAGAATCTCCACTTTGAAGTCGTGCATCGCCATCGCGACGGATCCGAATTCCCGCTGGATGTTGTCGCAACACTCCTGCGAACAGAAACCGAACCGCTGGTACTGTCATTCGACAGGGATATCACAGAGCGAAAGCGAACCGAACAGGCGTTGGCCACGAGCGAACTGAAATACCGCACACTGATCAATGCGACTCAAGCCGTCACCTGGTCATGCCCGGCCAGCGGCGACCATGTTCACCCTCAGCAGGAATGGATGGACTTTACGGGGCAGACCTTTGCGCAAATGAGCGGGGAAGGCTGGATCGATGCTATCCATCCCGATGATGTTTCGGCCGTGCGAGCCCGGTGGCAGCATTCGATCAGCTCCGGCGAGGACTTTGTCAGCGAACACAGAGTTCAGCGCAGAGATCGTGAATGGCGCTGGATGAATATGCATGCCGTTCCGTTTCGGGATTCCGAAGGCCGGATTGTTGAGTGGATTGGAATCAATTTCGACATGACGCCTCAAAAGCGTATGGAAGAGACCTTGCGGCATATTCTCGAGGCGATTGCTCCAACATCAGGTGAAGACTACTTCCACGGCCTTGTGAAGCATCTGTCACGTGTCTGCGAAATGGACTACGCGTTTGTCGGTGTGGTTGAGCCTGATCGGGCTTCGATTCGAACGCTGGCAGTGGCTTGTCTAGGTGAGACGGTACCAAACTTCACTTACCTGCTGGCAAACACTCCCTGCGAGCGGCTGATGAATCTGGACTTCTGCCTGTTTCCGAAGAACATTCAGCAGCAGTTCCCTGAAGATCAGTTGCTCTCATTGATGGGGATCGAAAGCTATGCAGGAGTTCCGCTCAAATCTATGGATGGGCGAGTTACCGGTCTGATTGTGATGCTGAGTTCCCGGGAGCTGACCAACACGCAGGCCGCAGAAACACTGCTGAGAGTTGTGGCACGTCAGGCTGCGGCGGAGCTGGAACGCGGTGTTTCCGAGACAGCTCGACAGGCCGCCATTCGTTTGCTGCAGGACAGCGAGGCATTTCTTCGCATGGCTCAGGAAGCGGCTCATGTGGGAAGCTGGGAATGGGATGTTGAGGCGAATCGTTTTAAATGGTCAGCGGAATTTGCGAAGACTTATGTCACCAGCCACGGGGGATCTGAAGAATCCTCTGACTGTGCTTTGAAGTTTGCGGACAGGGAATCAGCCGGCCATTTCGACGCGTTCCTTAGAAAACTGCGATCGGGGCAGGAGACCGAAGGTGTCGAATGTCGCATTCATCGACTGACCGGAACCGTCTGTGACTTGTGGTTTGTCGGGCAGTTTCATTCGGATGACAACAAGCCATCTGGAAAAGTTCTTGGAGTGGCGATCGACATTACGGATCGGAAGCTTGAAGAAGAGAATCGCAGAAGACTCTCCAGTCAGCTGGCTCAGGCTCAGAAGATGGAAGCCATTGGCAGACTCGCTGGAGGAGTTGCGCATGACTTCAATAATCTTCTGACGGTGATTAATGGTTACAGCAAGCTGCTTCAGGAACTCTCACCATCCGATCAGGAATGGCCGCATATGCTGTTCGAGATTTCTGAGGCAGGAGCGAGAGCTGCTTCACTGACACAGCAGTTGCTCAACTACAGTCGAAAGCAGGTTATTGATCGTCGTGTCTTTGACGTGAATGATGTTGTTCGCAGGATGGAGAATATGCTGCGGCAGCTCATCGGAGAGGATGTTCGGCTGCAGGTCACTTATCATCCGGAACCGGTCATGGTCAGGGCGGACGCAGGGCAGATTGGGCAGGTGGTAATGAACCTTGCTGTCAATGCAAGAGATGCCATGCCTGGTGGAGGAGTTCTCAGGATCACAGTCAGCGTTGTCCGGCCGGCACCGGAACTCCTGAAAATGTACCCTGGAGCGGCTCGTGGTGATTTTGTGCAGTTGTCGGTCAGGGACAGCGGTGTTGGAATCCCGGGCGAGTTACTGGACCGTATCTTTGAGCCGTTCTTTACGACCAAAGGCACCGGAATGGGGACAGGGCTGGGGCTTGCGTCTGTGCGTTCCATCGCAGAAGACGGGCAGGGATTTGTCTGTGTGACCAGCGTTCCATATCAGGGGAGTGACTTCCAGTTCCATCTTCCGATGATTGTGGAGGACACTCCCGCATCGGTCGTGAAGAGCCCAAAGGCGTCTCGTGGGCGGGCGACTATTCTGCTTGTCGAAGACGAAGGTGCCGTCAGAGCGGTCATGCGCCGGTTCCTGGAGCACTTCGGTTATTCGGTACTGGATGCAGCAAACGCCACCGAGGCTGTCAGTGTTGCGGAACATGCAGCTGGCTCGATTGATCTGCTGATCACTGACGTGGTGATGCCGGAGACAGGAGGACGAGAATTGGTTGAGCAGATCAGGTTGCGATGGCCGACGATGAAGTACCTGTATGTCAGCGGATACTCGACCGACGATGTGGTGCGTCGAGGGGTCCTGCATTCGAAAGTCGCTTTCCTGCAGAAACCATTTTCTCCTGAAGCACTTGCCAGCAAAGTTCGAGAGGTACTCGCAGATTCCGGCCCAGGAGGAGAACACCAGGATTCCTGAAGTGTTCCGTGATCCCACGAGCCCGTTAAAGCCTGGGATGTTGCCGCGGCGTTTGTCGATTGGTTGAGTTTCGGCAACGGGCGGTTGAATCGCGGGATGTGATTGTTGAGTCCTGATGCCGGAAAAGCATGGCGTTGGGTTGGATGGCGTCACCAAAGTGGAGGACGTGATCCCGGCGTCCTCGTGTTCTGAAGCTGCGTCAGTGCTTTGCCATCGAGGAGCGTTGAGGGAGATTTCCGCCGGACGATGACCTGCTGAGTATGTTTCATGTTTGGCTTCCTGAAGCGTCGATCTGCCCGATCCTCAGACTCTGTTTGCCCGTCAGGATATCAGCATCAGCTGAATTCCCTGATTGTCGAACTGCATCAGCGCGCGGCGGATGTGGAGTGTGCGGCGGAACGGGAACGGCTGAGTGCCGAACTGGTGCAGTCTGGGGCCCGGATGTCTGAATCTCTGCAGCAATGGAAACGCCTCCAGACAGGACGGTAGACCGAACCAGAACATGCGAATTCGGTCGAATCGGCAAAAGCAGGCCTCCGCCGCTTGATAGGCTGGCAGTCTTGCGGCACGATTTCCCCGGACTGAAGAGCCACCTGGTGCATAAGACCCTGCCGGCTCATTGCTCATCATTTTCGCATGCTGCAATCATGCGAGTCCCGCCAGCAAGTCAGAACATTCCATCCTTTGACAGGAAATCTGCCGTGATTCGATCTCGTTTTGCCGTGCTGAGTTTGCTGCTCAGCGTTCTTACAGGCCCGTGTCTTCGCGCCGGTGAAGATGCGCACGTTGGTCCTTTTGCCGGAGCGACACCGGTCCCCGCAGATTACGCGGCGGGTTTCAACAGCATCACGGAAGCAGAGTCGGAACAGATCCTGAAGACGCTTGTCGAAGGCGACATGAAGGGTCGCGGAACAGGGCAGGAAGGATATCTGAAGGCGGCGAAGTGGTTTGCTTCACAGCTCGAAGCCAATGGGTTTCAACCAGCGGGCGACAACGGAACCTGGTTTCAGAATGTTCCGTTCATTCGTATGAACACTGTCCCTGACAAGTGTCAGTTCTGTGTTGGATCCACGGTGTGTGTAAAAGGTGATCAGCTCGGCATCACAACATGGAACGGAAGTTTTGATCAGGCCGTTCCAGCGACGTTCGCGATTCTTGGTGAGACTAAGCCAGAGATTGCCGAAGGTGCGCTTGCGGGACGACTGCTGGTGGTTCAGGGACGCGGACGACTGGTTCCTGAAGATGCATGGATTCTGAAAGCAAAGCCGGCCTGCGTCCTGATCGTGCAGGAAGATTCTCGTGTTCGTAACGAAGCTGTGAATCAGAACGAACAGACTCCCAGCGCCTATCCCACGGCCATGGTGATTCGAACGGCCGCGAATGCTCTTGCCGCTGCATGTGGTCAGCCAGCGGAATTGTTCGCGGGTGGCGAAATCAAAGAAAGCAAGCTCATTCAGTCTGACAAGACCGTGGATGCGCATCTGGTTGTGGAACGTGAACCTGTTGACATGCCGAACGTGGTTGGCTGGTACCCAGGCTCAGACAAGACTGTGGCTAACCAGCATATCATTGTAGGTGCTCACCTGGACCATCTGGGTGTACAGCGTGGCGAGTTGTTTCCAGGTGCCGATGATAATGGTTCAGGATCATCGGCCGTTCTGCAGGTGGCGAAGGCGATTCATGCGAATCCCGTGAAGCCTCGCCGAAGCGTCTTGCTGATGGCCTTCTGTGCGGAAGAACGAGGACTTCTGGGTTCCAGGTATTACGTGCAGCATCCTCTGAAGCCGTTGTCCGACGCGGTCTGCATGCTGAACATCGACATGATCGGTCGCGATGAAGAAGCGGCAGGCGAGCCTGCAGAGAACAACCGGAATACGATCCACCTGGTCGGCAGCAAGGACCATTCGTCAAAGATGCATGCTCTGGTCGAAGAAGCGAATAAGCACGTAGGCTTTGTCTTCGAATACGATGAAGAAGATCGCGTCGACGGACGCAGTGACCATGCGTCATTTTCAAATCAGGGGATTCCCGTCGCGTTCCTGTTTGGTGGCTTCAACCCGTATTACCACCAGACGACCGACACGATGAAGGGCATCAATTTCTCCAAGATCGCGAATGCAGCTCGACTGTATTACCTGGCTCTGATGTCAGCGGCAGAACACGGACCGCTGGAGAAGGATCTTGTGAAGAAGTAAGCCGGTCGCGGCTTTCTTGAAGTTCCAAAGTAGCCATCATTTTCCAAGTGATGAAATGCGATTCCTGCGCGTCCGCCAAAACGAAACCGCAGGAATCGCAAGACGTCATTCGGAGAGTGACGGCTACTTTTCGTTGGGGGAAACGGTTGGGACAACCGTTCTACACTGGGTTTGTGGGATGCTTCTTGCCTAAGCGGGATTGATCTGAGATAGTGTGGGCCCCTGACTTTCCTCCTGCCTTTTTCCGGCCCTGCTTCCGGAGCCCGCCATGTTCAGTATTCCGGATTATTCCACTCGGTTGTGCGATGGCCTGCGCCGTCGTGAGGCGTTACGAGTTGGTGGCTTGTCGGCGCTGGGGCTTTCACTGGCGGGGATGAATCGGGCACGCGCAAAATCAGCGACGGAGATTGATCAGTCGCCTGGATTTGGACGGGCGAAGTCGGTGATCATGATCTGGCTGCTGGGCGGACCTCCCCAACATGAAACATGGGATCCGAAGCCGAATGCTCCCCGTGAAGTTCAGGGCGAGTTTGGTTGTATCGACTCCGTTGTCCCCGGTATTCGCGTTGGCGAACTGATGCCAAAGCTGGCGATGCATACGGACAAGTTGTCCGTTCTGCGTTCTGTCGTGACGAAGGACCAGGCTCATTCGTCCAGTGGATATCAGATGCTGACCGGCGTTCCCCATCAGCCGCTCAGTCAGGAAAACGTCACCAGCAAAGCGCCGAATCTCTCGCCGTCACATGCCGCGATGGTGCGAGCACTCAGGCCGGACCGTGACGGGTTGCCGTCCGCTATTGCCTTGCCGTATCACATTGCCAATGACGGTGAGATTCTATGGCCGGGACAGACGGCGGGTGTTCTCGGGCGGCAGTTTGATCCGTGGCTCATCTCCTGTGATCCGTCGAAGCCGGATTTTCAAGTGCCGGATTTGTCTCTGCAGTCGGATGTTTCCACGGAACGATTCGCTTCACGTCGCGCGCTGCTGGCGGGACTGGATTCTGCACGGCGACAGGTGGAGTCTCACTCTGTTTCTGGTTCCAGCGGTGCGCGCCTGTTTGATGCAAGCGAACAACGTGAGCGGTGGCTGGGCAACGAGCCGGTAGGCTCCTCCGGGTCAAGGGCTTTTCAGCCCTTGTTGGGGTCAGCGGGACAATTCCATCAGCATTCTCAGCAGGCCTTTGATCTGTTGTCGGGCAAAGCCGCACGTCGCGCGTTTGAGATTTCGGAAGAGTCCGATGCAACGCGAGACCGCTATGGACGCAATCGCTTTGGTCAGTCAATGCTGCTGGCTCGCAGGCTTGTCGAGTCCGGTGTTTCGCTCGTTCAGGTCAACTGGACTCGCGTTGAAGATGTGAAGAACAACGGCTCGTGGGACACTCACAACAATCACTTCTCAGACCTGAAGAACCACCTGATGCCGCGCATGGATCTTGCCTGTTCAGCGCTGTTCGAAGATCTTCAGCAGCGAGGACTGCTGAACGACACGCTGGTCGTCTGGCTGGGCGAGTTTGGTCATACGCCGCGCATTAATGGAAACGGCGGACGCGATCACTGGGGCAATTGCTTTTCGATCGCGATGGGTGGTGCGGGGATTCGTGGCGGGTTTGTTCATGGGGAGTCAGATCCTCATGCGGCATTCCCCTTGTCCGGGGCAGTTTCTCCCGCTGATGTGACGGCGACAATCTTCCACAGCCTGGGATTTTCGCCCGAGACGCTGCTGTACGATCAGACGGATCGCCCATTTCCGCTGACTCGCGGGCAAGTCATTCGCGAGATCCTGGCATAGCGCCGCCGAAGTGCTCTAATTCGCGAATGATCTTCCCTGTTGAACTGCTTCGCAAATGCTGGTTTCTTGCCGGACCGACCGCGTCCGGGAAGTCGGCGGCATCGCTTGTCCTGGCAAAGACGCTGGACGCCGAGATCATTTCGCTGGATTCCATGGCCATCTATCGCGGCATGGATATTGGCACGGCCAAGCCTTCTGCCCAAGATCAGCGGTGTGTTCCTCATCACATGATTGATATCGCGAACCCGGAAGAAGACTTCAGCGTCGCGGAGTTCCTGAGACTGACCCTGAACGCGGCGGAAGACATCGATCGGCGCGGGAAGATTCCTTTGTTCGTCGGCGGCACGGGTTTGTACCTTCGAGCCATTCTGCGAGGGCTGTTCGAAGGACCGTCCGCCGACTGGACCATCCGGCAACGCTGGGAAGAGCAGGCTCGCGCGAACGGCCCGGAGTGGCTTCACGCACAGCTTCGAGCCGTCGACCCGGTCACCGCGGAACGACTTCACGCGAACGACATGCGCCGGCTGATTCGTGCTCTGGAGGTGTTTGAAATCACAGGCCGACCGATTTCCGAAGACCAGCAGCATGGCCCGAAGCCGAAAGATCAGCAGCCGCGGTGCGTTGCCTGGATCGAACCTCCCCGCGACTGGCTGAGGACACGGATCGACCGGCGAGTCGATCAGATGATGGCGGAAGGCTGGCTGGCCGAGGCTGAGCGGCTGATGCAGCGAGATCCTCCTCCCGGCCGGACTGCTTCTCAGGCACTGGGATATCGAGAACTGATGGAACATCTTCGAACGAAGAACAGCCTGGCGGAAACTGTGGAGCAGATCAAAACGGCGACTCGGCAGTTTGCAAAGCGGCAGCACACCTGGTTTCGGAATCTGGAAGAATGCCAGGCCGTGTCGATTTCCGGGAACGAATCACCCGACGAAATTGCTCACCGAGTTCTGGCGGTGGCTGGCGGATGAACCTACAACATCGCTGAGATGTCTGTTAGAGTTCCGCCTTACCGAGAGATGGGAATGATCTCCGCATCACCATGTCTGGCCGGAACAGGAAGTTCAGCCATTGCTGAGGATCGATTGACTGTGGCGAATAGTCCGGCCGATACCGAACTGATTACTCGAGTTGCCAAAGGGGACCAGAACGCGCTGGCGGAATTGTTCTCCCAGCATCGCGACCGGCTCTGGCGACTGATCACCTTTCGTATGGATCCGAGGCTGCATGGTCGAGTCGACGCGGACGATATTCTTCAGGAAGCCTGGCTCTCGGCCGTCCAGCGGATCGATCACTTCCTCGTCGATGCTTCACGTTCGATCTTCGTGTGGTTTCGACTGATCACATGTCAGACTCTGGTGGACGTCCATCGTCGTCACCTGGGAACTCAGAAGAGAAACGCGGGCAATGAGTTTTCAATTGACCAGGGATGGTCGTCGTCATCGACATCGACATCGCTGTCGTTTCATCTGATGGATCATTTGACGACTCCCAGTGAAGCCGCGGTCCGAGAAGAGCTGTCACAAAAGCTGAGCGAAGCCCTTTCCGGTATGAAAGACATCGACCGCGAAGTGCTGGCTCTTCGTCACTTCGAGCAGCTGACGAATCGTGAAGCCGCGCAGGTCCTTGGAATCTCCGAGCAGGCTGCCAGCGATCGCTACATCCGCGCGCTCGCAAGGCTCAAGACGTGCATGACTTCGCTGCCAGGATTTTCCCTGGAGTAATGGTAGAGCGACTGTCCTCAGTCGCTCCCGGTGAAACTCCCGGATGACCTTCAACAGAGTGGTCCACACGTTGTGAATCGGTCACCGGGGAGTCTCAGGTCATCACTCGGAGAGTGATGAGCACTTTGTTAGTTTCCGGTTTCCTTGAAGACGGTGTCGATCGCCAGTCCTGCGGCCAGCAGCAAGATGGCTTTGCCCGGAGTTGGGGTTTCGTTCAGTGAGATGATGTACTTGTCGGCCGACGTGAACATTTCTTTTGCCAGCCCAGCCCATTGCTGAGCAATCTTGCCGATTTCGTTTTGGTTCGTATCAAGGAAGCGGAAGTTGCGTCCCTTCCAGTCGCCTTTCACCATGGCCACTTCTGTGCCTGCAGCATCGTAAACGGTGAAGGCACCGCCGAGAGAGAGCAGTTTGTTTTTCATGAATCCGACGATCTGGCCGTTTTCATCCAGGATGTCGACACGAGTTCGCAGGAAGCTGACGCCTCGACGAATGGAGAACAGCAGGTTCGCCTGGTTCTCCGGGTCAGATCCTTCATAGACAAACACCTGAGTTGGCAGAAGCTTTTTGTTGAGCAGGAAGCGGAGAATGTGCACCAGAGTCGTTGGTTTTTCCTTTGCAATGCCGATCTGTTGCTGAGTATCCGGATCCAGAATATCGTAGGTGTCAGACAGCTTCAGGAATCCAACGTGTTCTTTGATAAAGTAGGCATTGCGGTCGAGCATACGAAAGTCACTCTGCTGGTGTTGTGAATGAGTTCAATGAAAAGGAATCAAGCAGGCGGACTCTAAAGAATGACTTCGCGCAAGTCACTCGCGTATGGTCATGAAATTGGCACGATCGATATCCTGCGTTGGCGTGGTCTGATACCTGCCATTCAATCTTTCACGCTACCAGTGAGATGATTCATGCGATTTTTCGTTATCGTTTTGTCCTTTGGTCTTGCTCTGGTGAGTTCATCCCGGCTGGCTGGGGCTCAGAACACCGGCGAGATCAAGACGCCGATGCTCCCGATTTCAGCCGAGTCATTTCAAAAGGTTCCGGAGACCTATCCTGCGGAGGGCATTACAGCCGACGGTGTCAAATCAATGTTTCTTGCCGGGCCCGACTGGAAGGGAAAACCGACACGGATCTTCGCCTGGTACGGTGTTCCACCCGAAGCTGCGAATGGCAAAGTTCCAGCCATGGTTTTGATTCATGGTGGTGGTGGCACGGCGTTTGACCGATGGGTGAAAGTCTGGAATGCTCGCGGCTATGCGGCGATTGCGATCGATACCTGCGGCTGTGTTCCTGTTGGAACGTATGGCAACTGGCAGCGACATGAACACGGAGGACCTCCGGGCTGGGACGCAAGCTTTAGCCAGCTGGACGATCCTGTCACTGATCAATGGACCTATCACGCCGTTGTTGGAGCCGGACTTGCTCATTCCCTGATTCGTTCGTTTCCGGAAGTGGATGCCGATCGAATCGGTGTCACAGGAATTTCGTGGGGAGGATATCTCACGTCGATCGTTGCCGGAGTTGATCAGCGGTACAAACTGGCAGTGCCGGTTTACGGCTGTGGATACCTTGGCGAAAACTCCGCATGGCTGCCAGCCTTTGAAAAGCTGGGGCCGGAGAAGGCGAAGCTGTGGCTGGATCAGTGGGATCCGTCCGTCTATCTGCCTCACGCGACAATGCCCCTTCTGTGGGTGAACGGAACGAACGACTTTGCCTATCCGATGGACTCATGGAAGAAGTCGATGCTGCTGCCAAAGTCTGACCGAACGCTCTGTCTGCGGATTCGAATGCCGCATGGTCACGGGCCTGCGGGTGAGAATCCCGAGGAGATTCGAGTCTTTGCCGATTCGCTGCTGAAGGGCGGCAAGCCGCTCCCTCGAATCACCGAACAGAGACTGACAGACGGGGAATTGAAGGTCACATTCCAGTCGACAGTGGCCATCACCAAAGCGGAATTCTGCTACACCAAAGCCAGTGGCCGCTGGCAGGACCGCGAATGGCTTTCAGCGCCAGCCGAAGTCAACGGTGAGGCTGGCTGGGCAACCGCCAGGGTGCCCGAGGATGCAGCTGTCTTCTACATCAACCTGTTTGATGAGCGGGACTGTGTTGTCAGTTCCGAGCACGCTGAACGTGCAGAGAAGAGCAATCCATAGAGTGGCTCAAGCAGAGTGGTACAGTGTCATTACTCCTCATTCGAAATGACATAGGGGAGGCTGTTGTAGATGAGCACCTGCTGATTCGGGCGTGTGAGAAAGACGACGAAGTCCTTCGGAATGTCGACGAGGTTCGTAGAGTGCTGATGTGCGGGCTCGGCCTGGCTCAAACGACTCATGGACGACGAGGTGAAAAGTAACGGCTGTTGTTCTGGCGTTACGAGGTCTGTAAGGGAATCTTCGTCAACCGGGATCTGTGTTCGAACACCAGTGACGAGGTAACCAAAGGAGCCGCCTGCTGTGTAGGGATCAGAAAGCAGAAGTCGAAGTTCATGGCGACTCAGTCCTTGAAGTTCCATCAGTGATTGCGGCAGCGTTCCGTGTCTCTTGCGATGTTGTTGCAGCAGAATGACCAGCGTTGTTGCACGCTCCATGGCGATGGTGTCGTTACTGACGGAGTAAATCATATCGACACGCTGGTCGGTGACATCTCGATAGGTGTCCCAAAGCGTGGGCTGCTGGTTGTGCCTTGCGAGCGCTCCGAGGTGTTTCGCGAGAAGGCTGTGAAATCCGGCCACCGTGTCCTGAGATGCAGCAGCCTGATAGCCGAGTGTCCTGACAACTTCCGAATACCTGAGAATATCGACATTGCGACCGAGCCCGCCAATGCCCATCTCCGTCGATTGCTCGTAAAGCGATGTGATTTCTGCCGGTCCATGAAATCCCGAATTTGCAAACTCGGATGCAAACTCCTGAAAAGAAACCGGATCCTGGACGGCTTGCTGATACAGGATGGCGAATCTCGTTCGGTTGGAGAGCATCTGCGACGGATCCGTTGCAGGCAGTTCCCAGAGATTGTTGGTCGTACGATTCAGCCGAGCCAGCAGGGCGGGCAGATCAAACCTGGCCGGGTGAGTATTCACAAGGATCTGCAATTGCAGAAGGGCACTCTGCTCTGCGATCAGACACGCAGACCATCGGTCCCAGCTGGATGTCTGCTGAGCCATGCACTTCGACAGTCTGCACGCAAGAATCAGTCGATCGGCGGCACGCGAAAACTCATTCTGCTTTTCAGCGATTTTGGAATCTTCCATCAGCGCACGAATGACCACCAGGTGGTACATCCTGGACCATGGAGCACAAAAGGACCGCGGCAACAGCGGCCATTCGCAGGCGTCGAGGTCCAGCATGTCGCTGAACGGCTCAAGGAGCGACGCACGCTCTTCCGGTGTCAGATAATCGGCAACTCTGTTGAATGCTGAAAGTGGTGTTTCCGGGCCGCTGTGAAAATGATGGCGAACTCGTTCCAATCGCTCGTTCAGCTGTTTCCAGCAATGGGCGTCTTCCGGATGGGACAGTTCCTTTTCGGTATCAAACAGACGTCCCTGTGACAGATGCGGGAGTATCTCTTTCAGTTTGGGGTCGTTTAGCAGCGAATGCATGAGAAGCCCTGGTTCGTAACGCCACTGGAGCCAGCCTGCGAGCGCGAAGCCCAGCAGCGGAACGAACAGACAGGCTGCGTTTCGGAGGGCGATGGATCGGGTCATTCGGCCATCGACCCAGTGCCGGGCAAAGATCCCTGCGACGATCCACGCACTTACGGCATAAGGAATGAGCGTTAATGGAATGGACCACTGCCAGCCAGCCAGCGTCTTCATCAACAGCCAGCCATCAATTGTCAGGAATGTCGCGACGGCAAATGCGACAAGCTGACGACGAATCCAGCAGGCCGCGAACTGTCCCGAAGTGAAGGACCAGACGGTGGCAAGGAGCATATGTGTGCTGATGTCATGCGAACCGTGCAGAATTCTCATCCAGTCCGGGTTGAGCAGACTGCTGATCGCCATGACGACGATTCCCGCAGAAAACCAGCAGAGTGATTTGATGAACCAGATTCGCCCTGGAGACAGCCCGAGGCATGACAAAAACCCGAGCGTGTTATGGATCTGATCTGCGCGGACTGTTCGCTGCCCACATTCCATGAAAAGGACGGCAACGATCCCATAAAGCGAGGGGTGCAGTACCGCTGTTTCTCCTGATTTGCCGCTTGTCTGGAGAATCATCACGAGAGCTGAACTGAACAGGCCGGTTGCCACGATACAGAAATTGCGAATCGACTGCAGCTCTTTCCATGCGACTGCGAACGATCGCCGTACGGCAGAAGGCTGCCGCTGTGCATTCGACCTCAGCCACGAAGCCAGAAAGGTCGATTGAAGGAGTCGCACAATTCGGAAGCTGGCCGGAGAAAATCCGAAACGGCGTGCACTGCCAGGGAACGTCGGCCGCACTCCGATTCGATGCCACGTCCTGATCGAATGCAGCACAGGACCCGCAAGAAGAACGACCAGCACAGCATTCACGGCGCTGACCACATACCCAAGCGAACTCAACTGATTCCACATCAGGTAAGTTACAACATTCAGCGTGATGAGCGATGGGACGACAACCACGAGCGTCACCATGATGGAGGAGAAGATCTCACGAGACTTCGTCGAAACCAGTACGCCGACTGCCAGAAGAACGCTCAGCATGCTGACATACCTGAGAGCGTCTTCAAAAATGCTGTCTGTCAGCAGCGTGGATGCAAACACGGAATTGCTGGCAGAGACCAGCCGCGGGAATATCAGGCGAATGAGCGGAAGAACAAGGAACTCGATCGCCAGAAAAGAACTCAACGCTGCCAAAATCAGCAGTGCAGTCCCAGTCACGACTGCGGAGAGCCTGGCGGTGATCAGCTGGAATGTCGAACACGGCAGCATGCGAGCAAAGATATCGGTCCGATCATGAACTTCACCGGCAAACTGCAGGGCGACCGCACAGAGGACATACAACGACGTCACGACGAACAGAAACGGAATCAGTTCCATCGACACCGCACTGCTCATTCGCGCGGTGAGATGAATGATCGATTCTCCCGCCAGAATCGAGAGCCAGAGTGCTCGATGGGTCCGTGCTTCTTTCCACATCAGACGTGCAGACTGAGTATTCATGACGGAAGTCCTGAAATGGTCATCATGATGCAGTTCGGTGAAAGGACAGAAACGCAGGAAGACTTACTGAGTTAGAAAGTGGCTGCCCTTTTTCTGGAAGACTCTTCCACTGATGCTGCTGAGTCCTGTCTGAGTTCACGAGATTCCTGCCGCAGCTGACGCAGCATGATTAGAAGAGTTTCTTCCAGTGAAGGCTTGCGAACCACGGGAGCCGGCAGCTTCTGGCGACGACAAATCTCACTCAGGCGACCTCCATCAAGATCTCTGACGATCCAGGTGTGATCTGAACCAGAGAAGACATGGGCGACAATATGACCGGGAATCTCCGGAGCAATCGGTTCCTTTTGCTGATCGCTGAACGGCACACTCATGGTGACTTCTGAAACCGAGCGTTTCAGAGCATCCAGACTTTCATGAGCTGCAACGGAGCCATTCAGCAGTACGATCACATCGTCGGCGACTCGTTCCACTTCGCTGACCTGATGGCTGGCCAGAAGCACGGTTCGCCCTTCTGCCGCGACATCAATCATGCTCTCAAGGAATTCCCGTCGGATCAGCGGATCAAGCCCCGAGGTTGGTTCGTCCATGACAAGAAGGGCAGGGCGGTGAGCCATCGCCAGAGTCAGCGAAAGTTTGGCCTTCATCCCTTTGGAGAGGCCCCGAATTCGATCTCCTGGTGTCAGATCGAACCGGCGAATCAGTCGATCAAATTCGGATTGAAATCCTGTCGGATAGAAGCCGGCTGCGAACCACCCGATCTCCGCGATCGTCATCCAGTCATACAGCGATGGAGTATCAGGCACATAGCCGGTCAGCGATCGAATCTCCGTGGCGTGAGTTTTCGGGTTGAGACCGAGGACGGACATCGTTCCGGAATCCGGTGAGTCAAAGCCCATCAGCAATCGGATCGCAGTACTCTTGCCGGCCCCGTTGGCTCCAAGTATTGCTGTGACTCTTCCAGTCGGCACGCTGATAGTGACATCGTTCAGTGCCTGCGTTGTACCGAAGCGTTTAGAGACACCATTGAGACTGATAGCTGGTGACATCGACAGATCCTCGTTCAGAGATGCTTCAAACAGGGATGCAGAACCGGTAACACTGAAACTCAGATGGCCTTCGAAGAAACTGCTTCTTTGTGAAGCCGTGACCATTCCTGGTCCACAAGGCTTCGGATCTCTTCTGCAGCGATGCCGCTCAAAATGGCTTCTCGCAGCAGTGTGGAAAGTCGCTCGCGAATCATCTCCAGGCGATCATCGCGGCATCGTGATGGTGCCTCCGGAGAAACCGCCAGGCCGGTTCCGCGGATCGATACCAGCATCCCCTGAGCCTGCAGGTCTCGATAGGCCCGAGCCACCGTGTTGACATTGACCGCGGCCTGAACAGCAAGTTCCCGCACTGACGGAACGTGATCCCCGGCCTGCAAAGTGCCATTTCCAATGGCAAACTTCACCTGACGACAGATCTGTTCGTAGATCGGAATCTCGCTTTGAAAGTCCAGCTGACAAATCATCATTGCACCTGACTGTAATAGTGTGATGGTACAGTGGATATCGGCTGGGTCAACAGGAGTTTTGCAGTTTTTGCGACAGATTTGGCCCAGGAAACGCACCGACTCAATTTGCCCGCTGCAGAAACCGACCCTTAGAATCCCGTCCCTTTGACAGGAACCGGGGCAGAGGAAGTACTGGCAGAGTGTCTGCTGGCGAGTCCTCTACCTGAGTGAACTGGTCGTCTTCCGTCCTCGAAAGCTGTGAATCCATGAAAGCCATTGCTGTCCGTCCTGGAACTCCCAACAGTGTTCATCTGGCAGAACTGCCAAAGCCAGCAGTGTCTGATGTGCCCGATGGCCGTGGGGTGCTGGTGAAAGTTCTGAAGGTTGGCGTTGATGCGACCGACCGTGAGATCAACGACGCGCTCTATGGCAATGCTCCTCCAGGGTACGACTTTCTTGTGATCGGGCACGAGTGCTTCGGGATCGTGGAAGCGATTGGCCCCAATGTGAAGCGAGTGAAGGTCGGTGACTATGTGACATGCACTGTTCGTCGCCCTGGCGGTTCTATTTATGACCAGATTGGTCGATCGGACATCACCAGCGAAGAACAATACTACGAGCGCGGGATCAATCTGCTGCATGGATATCTGACTGAGTACTTTGTGGATGACGAAGAGTTCGTCGTTCGCATGCCTGTCGGCCTGAAACATCTGAATGTGCTGGCAGAGCCAATGAGCTGTGCGGCGAAGGCGGTTGAGCAGGCGTTCCTGTGTCAGCGTCGTCTGCAGGTCTGGGAACCCAAGCGCGCCTGGGTGACCGGGGCAGGACAGATCGGACTTCTCTCAACCCTGATTCTGCGTCTTCGCGGCATTGAGGTCTTCACACTGGCTCGAGGTCGCAAGCCGAATCTGAAGGCGGAAATTGCCGAGGGCTTTGGTTCCACCTACATCAGCACGGCGGAACTGACTCTGCCTGAGATCGCGAAGAAATACGGCAAGCCGGACCTGATCATCGAAGCGACTGGCAGCAGCGCTGTGGCATTCGAAGCGATGCAGGTGCTGGGGCACAACGGCTGTATCGTCTGGACCAGCATCACTGGCGGTCAACGCAAAGTGGAAGTACCCGGCGACCACATTAACCTGAACTGGGTACTTGGTAACAAGCTGCTGGTCGGATCAGTGAATGCCAACTTCCGGCATTTCGAATCCGGAATCGCGGACCTGGCTCTGGGTGAAGTGACCTGGCCTGGCGTGCTTCAGAAGATTCTGACGACACCGGTGAAGGGGCTCGATAACTATCGTGAAATGATGCGGCTGCTGGTTGAAGACCGTGACGCACTGAAAGTCTACGTCGACGTGGCAGAAGGCTGACAGGCTCGAAGAATCGGCACCGGCAACAGCCCAAACGAATCAGGCCCGGACTCGAATCATCACCGATCGAGCACCGGGCTTTTTTGTTGGCTCATCATTCTTCAAACAGACCTTTCTGGTCAGTTCGGTCCGTCTTCTTCGAGCGGCGGGTTGAATCAGAAATCCCAAGGTGGGCGAGCGCTTTGCTGGTAATCGTGCGGCCTCGCGGTGTTCGCTGGATAAAGCCTTCCCTCAGCAGGAACGGCTCCACTTCATCTTCCAGCGTGTCTGACGGAATGTTCATCGTGTGGCCGATTGCCTGAACACCGGCAGGTCCGCCGCCAAAGACGCTGATGATGGTTTCGAGATACCTACGATCCTGCTCTTCAAGGCCCGCGCTGTCGACACCTTTCATTTTGAGAGCGGCCTGCGCCACATCAAGTGTGATGCGTCCATCCGCGCGGGCATCAGCAAAATCGCGTGTCCAGCGAAGCCAGTTGTTGGCCTTTCGCGGAGTGCCTCGTGAGCGAATGGCGATTTCCCAGGCTGCGTCTGAACTGATCTCCGATCGAAGCTTGGCCGAATTGCGTCGAATGATCGTGGCGAGTTCATCGTTCGTGTAAAAGTCCAGATGCTCTCGATTCACGAAGCGATCACGCAGCGGAGCGGTCAGCATTCCGCTTCGAGTCGTCGCACCGATCACGGTGAACTGCTGAAGCTTCATGTTGATCGTTCGAGCATTCAGGCCGTCGCCCAGAGTGATGTCGACTCGAAAGTCTTCCATCGCCGGATAGATGAACTCCTCCACCGTCGGCGGCATGCGATGAATTTCATCGATGAAAAGAACACTGCCGTGACTGGCATTTGTCAGATAGGGCAGCAGGTCTTTGGGCGCGCTGAGTGAAGGCCCCGCTGTGATCTGGATGTCCGTTCCCAGTTCCTTCGGGATGACGGTGGCCAGCGTCGTCTTCCCCAGGCCAGGCGGACCATCCAGCAGCAGGTGCCCCAGCGGTTCCTTCCGTTTCTTTGTTGCCTCCAGCAGGATGCGAAGCCGTTCGACAACGTTCTTCTGGCCAACAACATCTTCCAGTTTTGAAGGTCGCAGCTCATCATCAAACGCCTGCTGTTCTGCGCCGGCGGAATCCCTGAAGAACGATGACTGCGGAATCGAATGCGATGACTGTCCGTCGTCGCGCTCATCCTCATCATCGTTGCGAATAGTCGTCTTCCTCGCCATGGAGGTTGCTGCTTTCTTCGATCCGTCAGAACGATTGTCATTCCAGTACGTTGTCCGGAAGGTCAACGATTGATGGAACACGCTCGGTCAGCACCCCGTTCACTGGCTTTGCCTGAAAGCAGCCAGTGTCAGGTCCTGTTCATCCGTCATTCGCCGCGCTGTCCGGGACGCCGACAGCACTACTTCTTTTCTTCGTCCGGCTTTGCCAGCTTTTCTTTGATGCGAGCCACGATCTTTTCGTCTGGTTTTGCGGCCTTCTGCTCGACATCAAGTGCTCGCTGCCACATGGCCTTAGCGTCCGTCATCTGCTTCAGTGCCTCATGCACGTCGCCCTGATGCTCCAGCAAAGTTGCGTCCTGGTAATCAGGATCGGAGTTTGCCTTCTTCAATGGTTCCAGTGCTTCTGTAAACTTGCCCTGCTTGAAGAGGACCCAGCCAAGGCTGTCGAGGTAGGCTGGATTTTCCGGCTGGGCTTCAACGGCGATTCGAACCATCTTTTCTGCCTGTTCCAGGTTCTTGCCCTGGTCAGCGTACAGGTAGCCAAGGTCATTGTTGATCCCTGGATCGTTCGGATCTTCTGCGTACACGTCTTCCAGGACTTTCTGTCCCTTTTCCATGTCACCGCTTTGTACCCAGGCGTTTGAAAGCCCCATCAGTGCGAGGCGTTTGGTTTCCTTATCGATCTTTTCGATCTCAAGGATCGTCTCATACTGTTCGATGCAGTTTTCCCAGTTGTCCTGCTGGGCGTAGATCCCTGCCAGTCGAATCCGTGCTTCGATCAGCAGTTCAGACTCAGCAGCGAGTCCTCCGATGGCCTGAATCAACAGGTTCTCTGCCGCTTTCAGGTTACCGTCCGCCGCCTCAATCAGGGCAAGTCGTGAAACGAGCTGAGGTTCATTGGGCACCATCTTGAGTGCTTCGTTAATGGCAGCTCGAGCAGCCTTGAGATCCTTGATCGAAGCGTAGGCGGCCGAGATTCGGTACAGCGTGTTGACTCGCATACCTGGCGGAAGCCCTGGCATCTCAAGCATCTGTTCGAAGATCTTTGCTGACATCTCATACTCGCCCTGAGCCAGCTGGTTCAGGCCGTATTTGTCCAGCGTCTCGAGCATCAGTTCTCTATCTGGATTGAGTTCCAGAGTTGTCTTCAGCAATTCTGCTTCAAGTTTTGTGTCTTCAATCTCGTTTGCCACCAGTGCGCAGAACCAGGGAACCGCAGGCTGAAGATCTTCCGGCTTCTCCTCATAGGTCTTCAGGCAAGCCTTGATTGTGTCTTTGGAGAAGTCGTCCAATGACGCCATGCTTGTGACCAGTGGTGCCAGTTCCGGCGGGGAGATTCGAGCCCTGGCTGCACGGTTCAGTGTTGCGATCAGAGCATCCGGATTTCTGTTGGCAATCTCAACGCGGACCAGTCCGAGGTAGGCATCCGGGTCACCGGTCGTGTCCAGAATGGTCTGGTACACCTCGGCGGCTTCCGTGTTCTTGCCCTGATCCAGAAGCACCTGGCCCAGGAACATGCGAACGGGCGTAGCCTGGCTGGTGTCTTCGGACAGCTTCTCCAGCATTGCATTCAGTTCAGAGGATCGATTCGTGTTCTGGTAGAGATCTCGAAGCAGGATCAGAGCTTCGCTGCTGCGACGTCCGGTTTCAAAGTACTTCGTGAGATTCTCCTCACAGTCCTTCAGCTTGTCCTGCAGATAGAGGGCTTTCGCAAGCAGAAGGTTGTGTTCGCCAGGTGTATTCCCTTCAGTCCGTGCGATGGCTTCGAATGCCTTGATCGCCTTTGGAACACGACCAGCCTCCAGCAGAATTACCCCCGTGACCTCGTATCCAGTGATTCGATTTTGAAGAAGCGTCTTGTGCTGTCGATCGGTCAGCTGGAATTTCTCCGGTTCCTCCAGTGCACTCAGAATCACTTCGTAGCTGTCCGCCGCTGCTCCTGCGTTTCGCAACTGCAGCAGCGAAGCTCCGCGAATCTGATGCAGATGGACAAAGTCGAAGGAATCCTGTTTCAGGTTTTTCGACTGCAGCCCTTCGTCAACCAGTCGCAGAGAATCCTGAAACCTTCGGTTGGATCCAAACAGCACGGCCATTTCGAGCCGGGTCTGATAATCATCCGGATCGAGGGTCATTGCTTCGTTTGCCGTCTTCAGTCCGTTCTCCACCTGGCCTCGACGAAACAACACCATGGCGAGAGCACGGAGAGGAATGGCAGATTTGGGATCCGCCTTGGCAGCGTTCCTGAAACTCTCCTCTGCTTCTTCCAGCTGTCCGCTCTTCAAAGCCTTTTGACCGGCCATGTACCAGGCCAGAGCATCCTTGTTGGACGGGTCGATGGCTTCTGATTCGTCACGGACCTTCGATGGATCAGGTTCCTGCAGTCCGGGAATACCAGGATCTTCCTGTGCTGGCTTCGCTTCATCCTGCGCGACAGGCTCCACAGCCGCTGCCGTTGCCACAGAAAACACAGGAACCGTCAGCAGGCTCAGCGAGGTGAGGGCACACAGCCAGAAAGAATCACCAGTGATCTTAAGCAACGTCCGCATGATGAATCTCTGTCGGGAATTCGAAAGTAAAAAGCCGGCTCGTCATCAATCCGCATTATTGATGTGTCGGCTGCTTCTGTCGAGTTCGGTTTGAGCATCCATTTGGCGCGCAGGCGAAAGCCTGAACGGCTTTCATTGCTGTCTGGTGAAGAGCGCTGCCCAATCGCCGGTTGACGTCTGCTACTTCTTTCCCGGCTTCTTCGTCACGGGTTTGGCTGGTGCCTGCTTTTTCGCAGGAGCCGGAGCTGGCTTTCCGGCAGGCTTGGCAGGGGCCTTTGCAGGAGCAGGCTTTGCTGGCGGGGCGGCCTTGCTAGGCACTTTAGCGGCCGACTTTGCGTCTTTTGCTTCCGCTGGCTTTGTATGGGCGACAGGCTTCGCAGGCGGAGCCGGTTTCGCTGCAGGCTTTTCAGGGACTGCTGGTTTCTTCGCGGCTGTCTTTTCGACCTTCGGTGGTTCCGGCGGCGGAGCAGGCTTTGCTGGTTTCTTCTTTGGAGGATTCTGCAATTCGACCAGACGCTCCGGAACCATATCCATTCCCAGGTCCTGATCCGGCATGTCAGCAAACCGAGGAATGAACTTTGGGTCTGTCGAAAGACATCGCAGCAGGTGGCAAAACTCAGACACTTCTGCTTTCTTCAAACCGCCCTTCAAAAACTCGGACGCATCGTGCTGGTCAGACTTCAGAGGAACCAGTCCCAGCCAGCGCGCGGCGGTCAGCATGGAGTTATCAAGGCATACGACGTGGCTGCCAAGAATCTCATGCAAAATGAAGTCTCGAACAAACGGACTCATCTCCTGAATCTTCTTCAGGGTCTTCAGTGCCTGTTCGAGTGTCTGTCGGCGAAGCTTTTCGTAATCGTAGGAATACGTGGATTCAAACACATACCGCAGGATGGCGCGGATTCGGAGGCCCTTCCAGTCAGCATCCTTCAGCGGCGCGAGGGTCTGTTCCAGTTCGGAAATGGAACTGACACGAATTTCATTCAGATCGAAATAGGAAGCAATCAGCTTCTTCAGAGATGCTTCCGCCTGGCTCCAGGGATTGTCTTCCAGGCAAACACCGAACAGCATGGTTTCCAGGACCGACAGTTCGATCTTTGGAACCGACTTCCCGTACAGCTTCTGCAGCGTCTGAACGAACTTGCGACAGATCTGAGACTTGTCGGCTGCCTTGGTGGCTTTTGCCGTTCCCATTTCGATTCCCTGTAGACTCTGTTTCCGAAAATTCGTTGGAGGGCGATGCCCTCGACCCAACAGAGGTTTGCACCTCTGACTACCGCCTGTCAGACAAATCCGTCAGGCATCCGTCTTACCATCTTCATCGTCTTCGTCGTCTTCCCATTCATCGACATCGATTCCCGCCAGATCTTCCGGCAGTTCGTCGCTGTCTTCAGATGGTTGTCCAGACGGTGAAGAATTTTCCAGCGCCTGACGAATCAGGGCTGCGGTTTCCACCGACTTTCGAACTCCGTCGTCGAGCACAAACCGGAGTTCCGGCGTGTACCGACTCTTAATGTACTCACCAACTCGTGACTGAAGGTAGCCTCGTGCGGAATTCAGTCCGTGCATGCTGAGTGAGGCTGTTTTTTCGTCACCCATTACTGAAACTCGAACACTGGCGTGTCGCAGATCCGGGCTGACTTCAGCACCCAGAACCGTCACATTCTTGATGCGAGGGTCTCGCAGTTCCGTCAGGATCGCGCTGCTTACCACTTCACGGATCATGGAAGCAACGCGAGCTGTTCGACGTGTGGACATTGTAGGTCTCTTTCTGAAATGTTTCCGAGCGTCGACACCATCGCTGACGATCGGGTTCAGCTGAAAAGCAGCGACGCCTTCCAGCAGAACCGAGGTCAGAGACTAATCGAGCGTTCGCTTGATTTCGTCCACGCGGTACGCTTCCAGCAGGTCCCCTTCCTTCACGTCGTTAAAGCCATCCAGGCGGATACCGCATTCCATGCCTTCACGCACTTCCTTGGCGTCATCCTTCTCACGCTTCAGTGAACCAATCTTGTAATCGTTCAGAACTTTCTGGTCTCGAATCAGATGGATCCGACTATCGCGTGCAATTGTGCCATTCAGAACGCGGCAACCAGCAATCGTACCAAAACGACTGATGCTGAAGGTTCGCAGAACGATAGCTCGACCCGTCGAAACCTCGACTCGCTCCGGCCGCAAAAGGCCCTGAAGTGCAAGACGAATATGATCGGTGACTTCGTAGATAATGTTGTATCGACGAATCTCGATCCCCTCGCGTTCCGCCAGAATCTGTGCTCGATCTTCTGCAACGACATGGAAGGCCACAATAATGGCCCCCGCCGCGCTCGCGAGGTACACGTCGCTTTCGTTCACGCCACCGATACCGTAGTGAATAATCTGAACGCGAACTTCAGGATGCTCGAACTTGCCGATTTCGCTTCGGAGCGCTTCGATGGATCCAGGTGAGTCCGCCTTCAGAATCAGTGGCAGGTCCTGAACGCCTTCGCCATCGCGAGGCTGATTCAGAATGCTCTCCAGAGTCATCGGAGCAACGCGCTGGCTGAGCGACTCACGTCGACCTTCCTGCATTCGTGACTCAGCAGTTTCGCGCGCTTCTTCGATGTCTTTCATCACGAAGAAGTGGTCGCCGGCGCCAGGGACATCCGACAGGCCGGAGATTTTCACCGGCACTGATGGTCCAGCTTCCGTTACCAGTTCATCGCGGTCATTGTACATCGCGCGAATTCGACCATAAGTCGTACCACACAGGACGACATCGCCCACTTTGAGCGTACCCTTTTGAACGATCGTCCAGGCCAGTGCACCACGTCCTTCATCTCGGAAGGATTCCAGACACACACCCAGAGCTTCACGTTCCGGATTGGCTTTCAGCTCGTGCAGTTCGGCCGTCAGAATCAGAGTCTCGAGCAGTTTGTCGATGCCCTTGCCGGTCGCACCGGACGTTCGAACCACTTCGTATTCGCCGCCCCACTCAGCCGGTAGAATTTCATGCTGAGCCAGCTGCTGCAGAATTCGCTGTTCATCAACGCCGGGCAGGTCGATCTTGTTCAATGCAACAACGATTGGAACACCAGCGTTCTTCGCATGGCTGATACACTCGACCGTCTGAGGCATCACACCGTCATCGGCTGCCACGACGAGCACGACAATGTCAGTGACGTTGGCACCGCGAGACCGCATCTCGCCGAACGCCGCGTGGCCAGGCGTATCCACGAAGGTCAGCTTGTGGCCTTCGTAATTCACCTGATAAGCCGCGATATGCTGTGTAATACCACCGAATTCGCCGGCAGCAACGTTCGCGTTGCGGATCTTGTCCACCATCGTCGTTTTGCCGTGGTCGACGTGTCCCAGAATCGTGATGATCGGAGGACGGACCTGCATCAGCTCCGGCGGATCTTCGTGGTCCAGAGACGCGAGCAGTTCGGCTTCGATATCGCGAGATCTCTTGAATGAAAGGTCGACGCCGAGCTCCATCGCGACTTCCATCGACTCTTCTTCGCCCAGCTCGTCGTTGATCGTCACCATGCGTCCCTGCTTGATCAGAAGCCCGATGATCGACTTCGCGGGTCGACCGATCGCTTCAGACAGTGCACGGACCGTGAGCGGGAAAGAAATCTGAGCAGCCGTCTTGAGTTCGATGGTGCCGGACTTCTTCTTGCGCTTTAGCTTTTTGGCCTGTCGTTCGGCCGCTCTCGCTTCGCTCAGTTCCTTCAGCAGAGAACCCTTGTTGACCGGTCCGCGAGGCTTCGGTGCAACTTCGCCGCCTTCCTGCTGCTGTCGTGCCTTTCGCAGAGCATCCAGCTGTTCATGCAGCGGGCTCTTGCGGTCGACCAGTTCGGACAGACCGATAACCGGCTTCTGAGCTTTCTCCTCACGCGGCTTTGGCTTCTTGACAACCGGCGGAACGTAGTCCGGAGGTGCCGCGACGAGTGGTCGTGGAGGTGCTTTTTCTTTGTTGATCTTAATAGGCGCCGCTGGCTTGACTGGCGCGGCGGCTGCGGCCTGCTCACGGTCCTTCACAGAACCGATAGGACGCATTTCCCTGACTTGCTGCATACGAGGCCGCCGCATCATATCTGAAGGAGGTTCCGGAGCGGCGGGCGGAGCCGCAGGGGACACGGGGGCAGCAGCAACAGTGGTCGGAGCAGCTGGTACTGGTGTGACTGCAGGCGCGACAGGAGCAGCCACGGGGTCCGGAATCTCCGGAGTTTCTACAACTTCAATTGCTGGAGCAGACACAGGAACTTCGTCAACTTTCGGGACAAATTCCGGTGCTTCCACGACAGATTCCGGTACGTCGACGTCGACTGCAGCTGAACTGTCCAGCGTCTCATCGATGGCAGACGCCGCATTCTGCGCCGCAGCTTCCGCTTCTTCTTCGTATGCGGAACGTTGATTTGGGCGAGCTGGCGCTGTGCCGATCACTCGTACTTTTCCAACGACGGCCTGCTGATCGCGAACGGGAGCCAGATCCGCTGAAGGTGCGTCAGCGGTGCCGGTTGTGCCCTTCTTTTTGATATAGGCCACAACCTGATCTCGTTCTTCTTCACTAATCGTGGCCAGAGCATTGCGCAGCTTTACGCCGGCTTCCTCGCAAAGGTCAATCAGCACTTTGCTGTCGAGCCCAAGATCTCTGGCAAGGGCAAAGATTCGAATCTTCAAAACACAACCCCTTAGGCTGCCGATTGCGGCCCGATACGATTCGGCCCATCCAGCAGCACAATACACTCAGATCCACTGGCCCTCGATCAATTGTGCGGTGCACTCCGGTGATCGATGTTCTTTGAACTGTGCCAGTTTTCGGCGAATGCCGATTTCAGCCAACCCAGGGACACGGACGGAAAGTTTCTGCTCTGCCTTCAATTCTGAAAGCCTCACCGAAACCTATTTCATCGTACAGGTACTGAAGACCGTGTCTCCTTGTGTTGACGCACACCTTCCGGCGGAAGGCTTTTGAATGACGATGTTCCGTCTCCATTTGCGGAACGATTTACAGCTATCGACCCTGTATGTAGTTTGCAAAGGGCCGTCGAAATTCAGTCGGCCATCCTTATTCACCAGTGGCCGCTGCCCCATCTCCCTCCCCGGCTGGCGGAACGGTTTCGGTCCGCCCCTTTCCAGCGTCTGGTCCAGCCAGCTTTCGCTGCTCCGCAGCAAGCCGTTCTTCCTCTTCCATACGCCGACTTTCCGAATCAGCGTACTCAATGATCTTGTCGCAGTCTTCTTCCGAAAGCCCGCCGATTTCAGCAAGCTGATCCGGTTCGATCACCGAAAGGTCATCGAACGTGAAGAATCCCTGCGATACCAGGTTCTCTGCGAGCTCCGGAGTCACTTCCGGAATCACACAAAACGCTTCAATCGACTTGTCGAGCTGCCCGTCAAGCTGTGCCTGAGTCATCACGTTGATGTCCCAGCCCACCAGCTTTGATGCCAGTCGAACGTTCTGTCCGAACTTTCCAATTGCCAGCGACAGCTGGTCTTCACGGACCAGAACAATCACTTTGCCCAGCATCGGACACAGAATGACGTCTTCGACTTCGGCCGGCTGCAGTGCGTTCGGCACCAGGATTGTCAGTGAATCGTTCCAGCGAACGATGTCGATTCGCTCACCTGCCAGCTCTTCAACAATTCCACGAATTCTCGCTCCACGAACACCAACGCATGCTCCGACGCAGTCGATCGTGGTGTCCATACATGACACAGCCACCTTTGATCGGTTGCCAGCTTCTCGAGCAATCGACCGAACTTCGATGACGCGTTCATGAACTTCAGGAATTTCCTGTTCGAACAGACGACGAACAAAGTCCTGATGAGTCCGCGACAGAATGACTCGCACCCGTGATCCAGCCTTGCGAACATCCAGCACAATCGCACGGACTCGGTCACCCGTTCGGAAACTTTCCTTTTTAATCTGCTCACTGCGAGGCAGGATGGCTTCCACTTTTCCCAGAGCAACAATGACGGTACCACGGTCAACGCGAGTCACCTGGCCCGAGATCAACTGGCTGCGAAGGTCAAGGTATTCGTCGTAAAGAGTATCTCGTTCCGCTTCGCGAATCTTCTGAATCATGACCTGCTTTGCGGTCTGCGCGGAAATACGCCCCAGCAGGTCTCCCAGCAGCTCCGGCTCAAGTGCCCGCCCGTCGCAAATCAGAGATGGTTCGCCAGTCTCACGATCAATGCGCACCTCAAGCTGCTCTTCTTCCGAAAAGTGCTTTCGGGCTGCGGAAAGAATTGCCTGTTCGATCCCCTCAAAAACGACATCAGCGTCAATCGCCTTGTCGCGGTGAATCGCGTCCACAATTCTTAGGATTTCATTGCCGTTCATGAGACTTGGGTCTGTTGTGCTGAGCGTGGTTAAAAAAAAAGCGGGAGCGAAGTCCCACTTTTTGTGACCGACAGTGTGGTACTGCCGGAACCTCATCCGGACCTCCAGCAATGAATGACCCGCTCTGTGGTCTTCCATCACTGACTGCCGGGAAATGGAGTAAGATCTACATCTTGCCCATTTCAGGTTCCTCGAACACGTTTTCTGTTCAGACAAATAACGAACAACTTCAAAAAGCGGCAATTGGGCCGGAAAACCCCAGCCAATTCGCCACTTTCTCAAGGCCGATCAGGAAAAGTACTGGCAAATCGTCAGAGTGTCAAGCAATTGAGTCGTTGGTCGCCATTTCGGCGACTACTCGACTTTGTTGCTCGGTCGTACTTCCGGCTGCCAGGACGCTCAATCAACCTTCGCTCGCGCCCTGTCCGGAATTTCCCGCAATGCACTCTCTGACAACCTGCCTCGCGGCCTTCCATGCGTGCCTAATTGTGAACAAACGTGATTCAATCTGGTCGGCCGTAAAGTAGCGCCCGTGATCACTTGGGGGCAGGCCAGCCAGTGTCAAAGTCAGCGGCAACAGGTCCAGAAACTCCTTGTACCGTCGCTGAATGTCAGGATCAGCCATAAGTGAAGTCCTTCAGAGTTGGAAAGGGCTTGGTTGCGATGAATCGTGTCGTCCGTAAACGATGACGGGCCTGCAGAGTGTCCTGCAAGCCCGCAATCAATTACCAGACCATTTCGGTGGAATTCGAGGTCGGAAATCAGCCTCCCGGACGTCGACCCAGGTATTGTTTGATAATCGCGTCGGCAGCGCCGGTTGGTTTGGCGGTGTCGCTCTTGTTTGAGCCTGAACTTCCCTTGGCGGCTTCCGCTTCCTTTGCTCCCGTTGTTTCCGGATCCGGCAAAGAAACTTCGATCGTCGCGGCGCCTGTGGCTGCAGGTGCGGATGCTGCTGGTGCCGCCTGTGCTGGCATCATCGGTGCCTGCATCGGGTAGCCCATTTGCGGCATCATCGGTGGATACATTTGGCCGAAGCCAGGCATCATAGGCTGCTGATACGGATAGCCGGGGTACATGGCTCCCGGATAGCCCATTTGAGGCATCATCTGCTGATACGGGTACTGCGGAGGCATCATACCAGCCGGGTTGATCATGGTGGTGTCACCCGATCCGACCGCTGGCTGTGCCGCGGCCGCAAGTGCCTGAAGATTCAGAGCTTGCGTCTCGTTCACTGCAGGAGCCGGAGCCTGAGTCGTCACAGGTTCGGGAACAGGCTGGCTCACGGCTGGCATTTCCAGAACCGTTCGCGAGGTGACACGAGTTTCTTCGTTTGCAAGGGCGACTGAAGGAACGACTTTGCTGTCCGCTTCAGCAGTCGTAACTCCCGCCCGGACAACTAGTTCGAATTCAAGATTGCCAATGACAATCCGGTCACCGCTTGCCAGTACTGTCTCTTTGCGAATCCGCTCACCGTTGACCAGAGTCCCGTTGGTGCTGCCCAAGTCGCGGAGACGTACTGAGAAATCATCAACGCTGAAGACGCAATGGTGACGGCTGACCATTTCGCTGTTCGGACGCAACTGACAGTCCTGTTCTCGTCCAATCAGGAACTTGCGCCGGTTTAGAGGAATCACCTGGCCGGTGTGCTTACCACCGACAACTTTCAGTTCCGCTGCGACCATATGAAGGGAACTCCGAAGGAAAATCACCCTTCCGAGAGGCTCACAACTTAAGTATCTCGGAGCATTCGTTGAAATCCGGCGAATTGCCGAATTTGACAATTTACCAACGCCTGGTCCAACTGCCAGCAACAATCGTGGTGAGCGTTGGACAAAATTTCAGAATTTATGCTCGGAAACCCCACGGGCTCCGGCAACTGGTTTTTTGGGGGTGCTGTCGAGATTCGCGGTCAGGGCTCCTGGCCCTATGTCAATCATCGGATTTCGCCAGCTTTTCGCCTTATGGTGAAACGGAAACGCATCCCAGTTTCGTCCGTTCAGCTTGCCGTTTTGTAGCCATCTCTGCCACATTGTCTTCCTGATTCCTGGAAGGCCTCTGAAGTCTAAGTCACGATCTGTGGCCCCGGGGAAACAACGCCTGTTCACACACGGTTCGGCCGCTTTTTCATACTAATGCCCCTGGTGTTTTCCCGTTTTGATTGGATTGCCGACCCCAGGTCGCATCCGTCATCTGAAGATGCGGAGACAAAGATCGCCAATCGAAAACTCCTTGCCGCTGGAGTCCCACTCGACGATGGCAGATGGCTGTTTCTGAAGATCGGAGTTGGCAATGAGGGATGAGACCTCGCTGGCAGAGCGAACCAACGTTATTCAATCGTCCGGCCTGCAGCGTTATCCGGCTGCCGCGAAACTGGTCCCTGTTGGCGCATTGCTGGCGTTGCTCGCTTCGCTGAACGTGGAAAGTTTCTACGGCACGGCTGCTGCTGACGAAATGCCGGTGACTGCTGCGAAGGATTCAGCTGCAGATTCTGGGGTACCTGTGCAGGTGATTGCCGGGCGAGTTCTGAAACCCGATGGTTCCAGGGCAAGCGGCTCGCAGATTGTTGCCGTCCAATATGAACCGGTTGGTGTGTTCGATAATCGCGTCATGACGACCGCTGACGATCAGGGCGTGTTCTCACTGAAGCTTCCGGGCGTTCGCGGGTTGGTTGCGAGTTGGGGCATCTTCGCTGTGTCGGATGACGATGGCGGAATGCTTGAAACTGCTGTTGAAGTGTCTGATCCTCAGTCTGAATTGAAGTCACATGTGACAGAGAACGTGTCCGTTATTGAATTGAAGCCTGGGCGGAAAGTGCAGGGTACGATTATCGACAACGTCACCCAAAGCCCGGTTTCCGGCGCACAGGTCTTCTCCATTGACGGACGAGTCGAAACGACCGATGAACAAGGCCGTTTTCAGTTTCGAGGCTTGCGGGCGGACATCATTGAGTTTGTTGTTCGAAGCAATGGTCGCCAGACGTTGAAGTTTGCAGTCGATGCTTCCGAACGACGTCTGACAGACGTGACTCAAATTGAAGTGCCAATGTCTCCCGGCGGAATGGCGCGAGGCCGTGTTGTTGATACAGACGGAAATCCCGTGCCGGGGGCAACGGTTCATGCAGCTTTTGCTCGCTCGGTTTTCTCTTCTGTTCTCGCGTCAACAACGGATGAGCAGGGTCGGTTCAGCCTGGATGGACTGGCTCTGAACAGGATGATTTTTCCTTTGAAAGTTTCTGTGTCTGGGTACGACCGAGGTAATGGTCAGATGTTCGCAATCAATCGCGCCAGTGCAACATTCGAGACGACTTTGCAGATTGCAAAGGTGACAGACGCGGGCTCATTGCGTAATTCGATTGGCGGTGGATCTGAACGGCCGAGCCTGGGCGTGATTGCCGGGCGAGTCACAAAAGATGGTGTTCCGGTCCGCAATATCCGAGTGCGTCTTCTTCCCTTGCAGAAAGCTCAGAAAGATGAGGGCAGTTTCGAAGTTCGTGAACGAATTCACACATCCGACGATGGTCGCTTCCAAATTGGTCAGTTAGACGCAGGTTGCTGTTACCGTATTCTGGTGGCTGCGAATGACGGTTCCTATGCGATCATGGAGCCGGTTTATGCTCAAGCCGATCCTCGTCAGGCGAGTACTAACGAAATCCAGTTTAGTCTGAAGAAGGCTCAGCGGCTGGTTGTGAAAGTTGTCGATGCGGAGTCTGGCTTGCCGATTGCAAATGCCGCGGCGGGTTTGATGCCCCATGAGCCGCTCAGGCGACTGTTCGCCTGGAATTACCGACTGACCGGAGCCAGCATCGAGTGGACCGACAAAGAGGGACTTGCTGTGTTCGATTCACTGTCCGCGGAGTCGGGCACGGTCTTTGTGGGACATCCAGGTTACGAACGCATGGCCGTCCAGTGGCCTCCTGTGACCTCAGAGAATGGCACTTCAGATAACGCCGCCCCACTGACGATCTCATTGCGCAAAGAAGCCCGCCTGCGGCTTCGAATCAGTGGCGATGCAAAGCAGAAGTACGGCCGGCTTCTCGCGACTGTAGAAGATGCCGCGAATGACTATTTGGAGATCGAGAACATCCAGGTGAACTCCGGAGAATTCCTGCCGGCAATGAGCATGCTGCCGCCGGGGACAGTCAAAATTACACTCAAAGAACTGGAAGGCAGAACGCCCACGGAGCCGATTGTTACTCGTTGGGTTGAACTGCATTCCGGTGACAACGACGTGCAGATGGATTTACCACAAATCGCAGTTTCGCCTCGCTGACATCACACAGCGGCGACCGGTTGGACGTCAGTCCTCCGTGCCCCGCGCATTCGCCACCCGGTCATTCCCGCGCAGGCGGGCATGGCGGGAACCCAGCACCATGCCCATGAGTGCATGTCCGGCCCAAGGGGCCATCCGTTTGCCTAGCCTGGGCCACCGGCCCAGGACGAGATTCAAATCATGACCAAAGGCCTGAAGGGCCGACCTTTGCAACGCCCCCAAACGGTCGATCCGTTGGATCTCGGTGTTCATCCAGCATCGCAATTTCAGTTTTCTGCCGCTCTATGCAACGCACATCACCTCTGTGAATGCCAGCACTACAATTCGAAACCGCGGATGAACGCAGATCAACGCGGATGGAGCAAGCCGTTGGATCTTGGTGCGCGGCAGCGTTGCGGCCAGGTCAGCCACCGTTCATCTTTCAGGCGCGATCGGACCTACTCGCTGGCCGCCGCGTCTTCAGCGTCATCCTCGTCGTCAAAACGGCCTAGAATCTTGTTGAGGCACCCCGGAACATGCGTCCAAAGAAGGCCCATTAAAACCCTCTGAATTGGCGCGTGACTTACACCAGTCGGGATTGTGATCCACTTTGACCGTCCGGCATGATCTCGAATTCCGAACCAGTCTTGGGGCGAGTTGAACGAACAAGGTTTAAGAACATCGGGTTGGGCAAAGAAATCTGCATCGCGTGCAGTATCAACCATCCGATTGACTAGACTGATCGAGACCGGCTGTACGTCCGCCCACAGGGATTCCTAGGTATCATCAAACAGAAAAGTCCGCACTGCAACATCGCCTTTGACATGCATTGCAATCGCATCGCCACCACAGATTCCTCCCATCACATCCACTCGTACAAACGCAAAGTAGCGATCTGCTGATCGGAGAAAGTGCAGTTCGGCAAACACGTCCGCCGGATAAAGGTTTGGAATCTGGTCCTCCGGGGGCCTTTGTGTCTTCAGTTTCTCTTCTGCAGCCGCGCACCGGCGTTTCACCATCCTGAACCACGAATCTGCGTCCGAATTCATGCGACTGTTCTCTCTGCGGCGATTAGCGATTCTTCCACGTACTATCAGGCAGAATAGAGAACGATGAGGACCTGCGCGACCTCATCCGGTTTTGGGCCGTGCCTACCCTCATCTTAGCATCCATTTCCTACCGCATCAGGAATCACAAGTATGCCGGTTCGGGATTCATCGTCATTCGAAATCGAGCAGGAACGAAGATCGGTGTATTACTCTCGATGCCTCCACTTCTCCATGGTGAGTCTAAACCATCGGGTGATTGACCACTCGAGTCCTCCTGGTTTCGCGGCAACTATTTGTTGCAGCCATGAAACAAGTTTTTTTGCTTGCTTTGGAGAGCTTTCAATTGGAGGATCCGCAATCGTAGCACAATGTTCCAGCGCACCTTTCTCGCGTCGCACACGGACCAGAAGGTACTGTCCGTCAAGTATATCGTCTCGCATCTCAATTTCGGTCACGCCTGCAAGCCGATTGTGCATCAAGCGAACATAGTGGTCGACAAGGTAGTGCGAGCATGGGTGTCGTGTATACCGTATTTGGTTGCTGACCAAGGCCCCAATCCGTCCCGTGAGTCTATGTGTCGCGCGCACTACCCACGAATTGCCGTCTTCTGTGTAGACGCAAACGAACTGACTTTCCAGTGAAGCACCACAGATCACTTCGATAGAAATGCCCACTACACCTCGATCGAGTGGATGATCATCAACCCGACTCTTCATTTCTCCAACAGTTCGAAGTAGGTTCATTTCTTTTACCCGTACCTTACGAGCCCGGCACTATCGATGGATCTGCTTTTCGCCACTTACCGCACTTGCTACCCGGGTCCATTTGTTAACTAGCAGAATGCTCTCCATTCATCGAGTTCGATCTTCGTCGGCATGTCATTGCCGACACCGGGGCCAGCCTTGGTAGTTCCCTCGCCAACGAACTGTATCCATTGCAGCACTCGTCAGATTGCGATTCAAACCCGGAGGGCCGACATGTCGCGACTTCGACTGGATCCATTGTGCGCAGAATTGGATGTTCGCTGACCGGGGTTCTGCCGACCAAAGTGTAAATGATCTGCCCCACAGCAACAGCCGCGCCATTCTCGACATGCCATTCGCCTACGCGAACATCTGGGATACCAGAGTACGGGATACCTACGATTTTGCTGTTCACCGTTCGTGCTCCAAATTGTCAGTCGAACAATTCCCGTGTACCAGTGGAGCGACCATCAGGCAACTTCCCGTTACCGTTCGGTTCGGCCAATGTTCGTCCCGGAACGCCTTGAAGGCGCACTGACATTCACGACACGATCGTGATCGGCGTGCGAGATTCTTTTCGCGCCCCCGGCGTCGTTTCAAGGCTGTGGCGAACGCTGTTATACACGGATGTGTTGGCAACGTTGAATGTTGGTGGGTGGCACCGTTGTATGCCCGCCACCTGGTTTACCCAGGTGGAAACAGGTTTTTGCACTACACAGTTCTCCACGTCCAAACAAGCACACGCCGAATCAGCAACGCTTCGGTTCAAGACGCAAAACCAGAGTCACTCAGCAGGCAGCACCGTCTGCATTCGTTCAGCGACGCCTGGTAGTGCAAAAACCGTGGACCCACCTGGATCAACCAGGTGGCGAAGCAGGATATCGCCGCTGGGCTTTGCCCAGATCGGTGACACCGGTGCCATTTCCATTCACCATGTGAGATGAGGCGTCCAAAAGCTGTTCCGGTGCACGATGACGTTTCCGTCATTCACGATCAGAACATGGAGAATCCACGATGGCTTGACGGATCGTTGCAGGTCGGCCGAATTCCCCAATCATGTGCCCAGGCCCGAAGCCCCATTACGGCGAGGCCAACGTGCAGACCGCGATCCGTCCGTCGTATGCCCCGACCGCAACGTACTTCTCCGAGTTGCTTAGGGTGCATGTTGTAATCAATACGGAACCCAGAGGCTGTGGGATCTGTTGCAATACCGTCCAATCTCCAACGTCCCGTATCTCGACATTGCCCCCCTTGAAGGCAATCGGGATCTTTCCATTGATGACTGCCCCAGCGGCCGTAACCGGAATCTCAAACGACACGAGCTTCTTCCAGAATCGACGGGAGACGGAGGAACGAAACACACCCGTCTCCGACACCACAGTCACGGTCGATTCGTTTTCACCAAAGATACTCAGATTCGCGGTTTCTGTGGGCGGCTCCAGCTGATACTTTTTGTCGGGGGAGTTCACATTGACAACCCATATATGGCTTCTGTCATGGATCAGGATATTGTTTCCATTCACGGCGACATGGCGAGGTTTGTCTTCTCCAAGTAGGGTGGTCGATAGGATACGACCGGGAGGAAATGCTCGCAATTGACATTCGAGCGGCTTGCCGAATGACTTGCGTACTACTATGACGCGATCAGGACCAAACCAAACTGCCTTTGCGTCGAATCCGTTCAGTGCAAACAATGGTTTCTCGCCACCGTTTTCATCTAAAGAACTCATTATTGCACCATCAACTTCATCTCCTTCCCGGCAACATAAAACCCGCCCTTCATGTTCGTGAATCAAATCTGTGGCGGCGTCCAGCGCTGACCAGAATTCCCATTGTCGCGTTCCCGTCTCGACGCTCCAACAGTGCACCTCCGGACAACCTTCAGCCAGCGAGAAGATGTGACGCTCGTCAGCTGAAAACAGCAGTTTGGAAACCTGGTTGCGGTGGCAGCTGCGAGGCAAATGTTGGAGCCCGTTTCTGTCAACAACCATCACCTGGCGGAAACCATTGGCCAAAACCGCATAGTTCTCATTGGGAGAAAGCTGTAACCCAGGAATTGAGTAAGGAAGCTGAATCTCTTGTAGCAGAACCCCGTCGAGACTAAGGCGACGAAGAGAAGCAGAGCAGGCAAATACAAATTCCTGGTATGTATTACCATACGCCAAACACGCATCTGAGCTCAGGAGCGGCTTGTCATAGCCAGAGCGAAGGCGAGTCCGTTGTGCAAATTGACGGTGCCAAATCAATTCATCGGGATCATCGAATCTCGCGCAGAAAAGTGTAGTCGTTCGACCCAATCCTGTCGCGCAAACGAACATGTTCGAGTGCGGAACTGACGTGGCAGCAAGTACCTGCCCGGCAGGAGTCTTCACCTGCGTTAATTCGCCATCCAAAGCAAGCTGAAACAATCCTACAGGAGATACAATCAGAAATTTCTGCTGCGACGCCAGCCATTCAATGGAGAAGACCCTTCGCTTGTCCAATCGAACATCCACGGGCTGTCGGGGATCCTCCATGTCAAGTGGGACCAGGCGAACCAGATCGTAACAGCATACTGCAACCAACTGTTCCTGAGGAGCAAAGGCGGCACAGTCGAAGTAGCTGAGCATTTCGCGTTCGGATTCTAATTTCCACTTCCCTTCCGGCGTCTCAGTCACAACATAGCCAATGCCGTACGAGCCTCCGACAAAATATCGGTTCTCTCCTAAAGGCAGCAGAACATTAAGACTCTCGTACTCACTAACCCAAACAATCCTCGACTCCCCCGTAGCTAAGGAAAACTCCTGAACACCATGCTCATCATCCACGGACAGGAACCGGTCGTCGTCGACAAAACAAATGGCAATACCCCCAGACCGCCACCTCAGCTCACCCAAAAATTGGATATTCATCAAATTGGCCTCCTTGAATCGATTCAAAGGCAACTTCGTGCTTCTATCAGCACCTCGTCCCGGAACGCCTTGAAGGCGCACTGACATTCACGACACGATCGTGATCGGCGTGCGAGATTCTTTTCGCGCCCCC